>Ga0098047_10000113_pt1 | contig 30608 bp, 24 predicted proteins | sample 12_taG_FD_92585 | JGI IMG/M metagenome (GOLD analysis project Ga0098047, IMG submission 92585) | Marine viral communities from the Subarctic Pacific Ocean - 12_ETSP_OMZ_AT15267 metaG | ecosystem: Environmental > Aquatic > Marine > Oceanic | place: Subarctic Pacific Ocean | collected 2015-01-16 | reverse complement strand
CGACGACAGCAAGATGTTCTCTGTCTCCTATGACGGCACAGAGGTTACTGCTGTTGATGCATCTCTCAGAGAAGGTGCGTTGACCCTTGCGAGCACCCGCGCTGCTGCCATCACGGCTGGTACTAACCCTGGGCAGGTGTTAATTAAGCTTAACGACGGTGAGTTCGCGCAGATCGGCGCTACGTTTGCTCTTGTGTTTACGGTTGGAGCACTAACTCAAACCATTACGGTTACTAAAGCGGGTTCTTTTGAGCTGACCTACGACGCTATTAGGGACGCGCTAAACGACGCAACGTCTCCGGTTACGGCTGCGGAAGCCGTCGATCCGTCCGGAGCCGAGTCTGAGGCTGTTCTAGTCACGTCAAAGTTCGCTGGTACCGGCACAGTGAGTGTTGCTTGTAACGATGGCAGGATTAAGTTTCATCCTGTGGGTGAAGTAAACGAAGATAACATTTCTACAATCAGCATGGATTTTACTGCCGGGGCTGATTTAACCGCCGCCGTGTTGTCGGTCACAGCCGCGCAGGATGGAAAGGTCAAAGTTACGATTAACTCTACAACCCACAACAATGCCACTGGAATCTCCGGTTTAACGGATTCTAACTCCTACAAGGTGCGGGTTGAGGGTCTAGTCCTCGGCGTGTCCGCTCTAGAGTACTTGGGGCACAATGACTCCACCTACGGATCTGATTTCACGGGCACTACCACTCTCATTGCTACCACAACAAAGACCTTCAGTGGCCCTGTCACTGTAACGGTCACACAGGGCAGCACTGGCGCGTACGTTGCCGATGCCTCTGTGGACATTGGGTACTCATGGACGCACTCAGAGGTTACCTACGCTTCTGAAATCGTGGATGTTGTTAACGCGCTGCCCGATGAAGCAGCGGACAAGGGCTACTCGGCGGCGATTGTGAGTCCCCAGGCAGCGGCGGTGAGCGCAGTCGATTTAGACTTGCTGAGTGGCACCGCTATCTTCGCGGGTTCAACCCATGTGTACGCTAAGACGTGGCACACGTATAACGAGCTTTTGAAATCCGCGCTTATCACACCGACGCTTCCAACCCCTATTGCCAGCTCTGGGGGCGGCGCAATCGTTGATGTGGCCAAAAACTTTTTAAAGGGCGGTGCTAAGGGGACGGCCTCTACGGCTGACTGGACTACTGCCCTTAACGTCATGCGGGATCCAAAGTATGCAGTCGAGATTATCGTCCCGGTATCTACGATTCTGTCAGTTCACAAAGCAGTGCGTTCGCACTGTCAGTACATGGCTGGGCTTGGTCGTCATGAGTGTCTTGCCTGGTGTGGTGCTCCTAGTCAGATTAACTTGGGCAATGTTAGCACTGGTAGTACCCTTGCCTACCATACGGCCCAACTCAACTCGCGATTCCTGGCGTTAGCCTTCCAGGATATCTACGTGGCTGACGCAGAGGGTAACTCAAAGTGGCTCACACCTGAGTACACAGCGGTTATGCTCGCGGCCATGCAGGCTTCTTCGCCTGTGGCGACACCATTGACCCGGAAAGTGCCCAACATCTTGGATTTGCGGCAGGCGGTGTCCGTTACGTTGATGGATGATATTGAGATGTTACTGAAGAAAGCTTTAGTGACCATTATGCCTACGGCGAATGGGTGGTGGATCGAGCGCGGTGTCACGACATACCAACTCACCAATATGGTGTACAACGAGATGTCGGCTAACGAATCTGTTAATACGTCCATTCGCGATTTACGCAATCATCTAACTTTGATGATTGGAACTAAGAATGTTGCGGCTACACAGCAAAACATCAAGTCGCTTGTAGAGACAAGACTTCAAAAGCAAGTTGAAACTGATATTATCAAAGCTTTTGACCCAGCGTCTATCGAAGCTGTTGACTTAGGCGATACTTACAATGTGACCTACACCGCTGCACCCGCCTTCCCGCTTAACTTCATTAAGCTAGAAGCTGTTTTTGTGGCCGCAATCTAAGGAGGAGATAAATGGCTACCGTATCTGGGGGCCGCGCTATTTCGGGCGCAAGAGCTATTCTAAAAGTTGATTCGCAAATTGTAGGTTGGGCAACCGGCATCCAGGGTTCGGAGACTGTTGAAGTAGTCCCTATTGCTATTCTTGGAGAACTGGATATCCAAACCCATGAAATTGTGGGCCGAACGTGCTCTATAACAGCATCTACAGTTCGCATTATGGGTTCTCCCATGTCGGCTATTCAAGGAACTACCGGTACAGGAATTGCGACAGGGAGTACCAACGAAATTTTATCTGATCCAGCAGCGTTCACATACAAAATAGAAGTATTCGACGAGGTGGGCGACGGCGCGGTTGGAAAACCAATCTACAAATTTGAAAACTGTATGATGACTAGCCGTGCGTTTACAGTTGATCGTGGTGGTGTTATGGCAGTTAACGTCACGTTCGTCTCCACAAAGATGACGGATGAATTGACGACCTAACAATTAAACGGAGAATCGTATGGACGCTGGGAAGGCAGATACCCTGGATCTTAGAAAACTCAGGGAAGCCGCAGAGGCGAAAGACGAAACAAAAAACCCAGAACTGGTTGAAAGAGAGGAAACGTTTAACTTGCGGTATCAATCCCCAGAGGGCAAAACGCTGGAAACTGGATTAGTTTCCCGTATTCTATCCGGGGATGAGCGGCATGTTGTTTCCAGGATGTGTGCACTGTTATCTAACGGTGTGCCATTCTCTAATTTACCGTTGGGAGACCAAGCTAGATTTTACGCGCTTGCTATATGCTCTGTACAACTACGTGACCCCCCTGGGTGGGTAGAGCGGTGGATGAAGGAAGATACGTATCTTCTAGATGCTGTTTTCGAACAGCTTGAAGGGCATGACAGGCGATACTTTCGCAGAGACTTACAAGAGGGCGGAGATGGTACGCAATTCTCCAGTGTGGAGGTTACTCCAATTAAATCATCCGCCGATTATACCTAGTAAGTTTAACCCGATAGTTCCGGCTATGTGCTCGGCAGATATGTATGAGCGGGCACTCCTGACACTAACAGAAGAAGAGTGGTGCGGGGTTGAAAGTGCGGAACTACAGCGTAAGATTGATAGGGGTGATTCAACGCTAGACGATCCGTTTTTTGCCGCTCTAGACGCTCAAGTTCTAGCCCAGCAAGCAGAGCAGAGAAAGGAACGGGAGGCAGAAAGTGGCTAAAGAAGATGTTACAGTTGAAGTCGGCCTAAATGTAAATACCTCGCAGGCCGAGTCTGCTTTATCGAAGTTTGAAGCGAAGCTCGACGGTGTAAGTAAAAAGGCCATCAAAACAAACCCATTCAATAAAATGAACTGGGGAACGAACTTCCACTCACAGCGGCATGGTCGCGGGCGGGCATTCGGGTCGGCGCTCGGGCCTGGGGGCACGGCTGGGGCGTCGATGCCTCCGACCGCGTCCTCTTTACCCCCGGCAGGAGGGGGAGGAGGAGGTGCTCTCCCCACCCCTCCGTCGTCTGGTATGCCTACGGGTGCCGGACACGGAGGAGGGTCTTCCAGGGGCAGCGGTGGCGGCAGCGGTGCTGGCGGTGGCGGAAAAGGCGGCGGCTGGGGCGCGGCAATGGTGCGCGGTGGGCCGTTCACTGTTGGTCAGATGCGCGGTGGCGCAGCTATGGCGGTGGCCCAAATATCAACACAACTTATCGGTATTAGTGCTAGAGCGGCCACACAAGATATTCTGGCGCAATCAAACACAGGCGTTAGCCAGCAATTTCGGCGCTCTGCTATAAAGAAGCGGGCTGGAGCTGAAACGACTGGCACGCTAATTGGCGCTGTTGCGGGAGGTCTCATCGCGGCAGGGTTTGTTGCAGCTACGGGTGGTGCTGGCGCACTGGTCTTAGGTGCTGGCGCAATGGGTGCTTCGCTCGGCGCTCAAACAGGTGGAGGTCTAGGCGCTACTTTAGGAGATCTAGCTGGAGCACCACTACAATTGCAAGGTGCGGCGCTAGAAGCAGTCTCTGCCCGTGGATTCAAAGGCCAAGGCATCCTACGCAAACTGGCTAGAGCACGAGGATCTGCGAGTTCAAGTGGATTGGGCGGTGGGCGCAACCTAAGAGGATTGCGCGCAACTAATAGAATGGGATTTAACGAGGAGGAAGCTGCCGCTTTTGCCGAGATGGCAAATGTTCAAGGAATAGGTCGAGCTGGCATGGGCGGTGTTCGCGCTGGCGGTATGCTGACTACCGGCGAGGAGCTTGCCGGGTTAACTCGTTCTGGGTTCAGCGCTCAAGCTGGCATGGCTGGCATTGGTATGTTCCGTAGAGGCGGCGGCGGTATCACTAGGGGTGAACGCGGAGTCAGCGCACTTGACAACTATATGGTGGCGTCAGAGTTCGGGTTACGCGGTGCTGGCGCTGATGCGTTTTCTAAACGCCTATCTGGAATGGTTGAGAGTCGGTTTGCTCGAACTGGATTAACTACTGATGTAGATGCAACACGGACTTCCCTGCAACACATGGCTAGAGATCCTGTGTTGCGTGAACGTGGAGGGCGCAATATTGGTATTCAAGGAAACGTATTACAGTCGGGTATGGGGCTTAGAAATCAGCTTGTAAACCAAATCGGCGGCATGATGAATCAAGTTGCTGAATTTCAAACGTTTGGGCAAGGGGCAGCAAGTGGCGGTCTTTTAGGCGGAATCAAAGCCTTGGAGGCCCAAACTTTCGAGGGCCGGCGAAAGCAACTGGGGGGACTTGGCGGGGTTACAGGCGACTTCGCGATGATGTTTGCCGGCAAAACGAGTCTTGAGGAAGCACAAGCGTTACGCAATCTACCTACTGGTGGCGCAGATCCGGCACAGGCGACTGCACATGCGCTGAATAGAAATCAAATTATGAACGCCGGTTCTGGTGAGTACAACACCGGGCATCAGCTTCGTCGGGGAGAAATGGCCAGAACTCAGCAAGCATTAAACTTGATGGATAAGATCTTCACCGCTATTGAAAGAAATAGCGCCAATCTAGAAAGAGTTATCGGGGTGACTGCCCATAGATCGCTTAGGTAGGTATGGCAGACGTAAGTCAAGATATCTCAGTAGAGATTCATCGCGCCAATGTGCAATCCTCTTGGATTCTTACCGAGACTTCGGCAATTGAACGGTTGAAGGACGGCACGATTAGAACGGTACTCGCGGACGAATTATCCGCTCCTCTACTGTTAAGCGTGTCATTTACAAACAGGGTAGAACGCCCCTACGGGCGGGCTATTCTAGAGGTAAACTGGCCGTACTCTCTCGCGGATAAACTGGATAAAACCAATAATGAGTTTTTCGGGACTAAGCAGCCCGCAATCGGTGATTGGGTAGTCATTAAATGCTACGCGCCCAATAGAACTACGGGGGAAAGTCCTTCTACATTTATGACTTGGCCTGCCGTAGATGGCAAAATGCACTCAAATCCCCCAAAGGATGGAGATAAAGCTCAAGCAGTTAATTGCTTCATGGGGGTGGTGACTAGAATTAGCTCTACGCAAAGAGCACTTGGATCGGGCCAAATTACACATTCTGCGTTATCTGTAGAAGTGGAATCGTGGTTCGATTTTTTGGGTAGGGTTCAGCTTGGTCTACTAGTGACAGCCGAAGGTGACGGCACATTATACTCTAGAGCCAAGTGGCTTAAAACGTGGCAGCTCTACATAGAGAATAATGCCGCATCTTTACGCTCTGGGGCCTGTCTAGGGGAATTTCTACAAATCTTACTGCGAATGGCTGCGCGGGTTAAACTTCCGGGTACCTTATTCAAAGGGAAGTTTTTAGGCGACATAATAAGAGTTTGCTACTACCAGGAGCACACTGACGAGACGTTTGAAACTGACGGTGCCGATCAACGTACTCGGCAATTTATACGCGACTGGGGAGACGGGACCGGGGTCGAGTTTGGTGATAATTACAGGGCTCAAGTTAGGCGGTGTGAGAAGGTAATCGGGTGGCAGTGGCTTGGGCCGCAAAGTGTGAATCCGCAGGGGTCTAACGTTCTAGACCTAATAACTGGTTCGTTTATGGCGGATAGATATTTGATGGAAATGTTCCCCAGCATGGAAGCCATCAACGACCAAAGTATGCTTCAAACCCAAAAACTCAAGGTTGGACCGGTTGCCTCTGTTGCCGTTGAGACAACGGCACTAGACGTACTTGTTGGCGGGCTGGAAACAGTGAAGCGATCGGGCGGTATAGACGTAACGGACACTGCTGGTTGGTGCCCGGTGTTGATCTACAGAATGCGCCCCTGGAGAGTTGAACCTTGCCAAAAGTTTAGAGATCGCCGCACTACGCATCAGTTCACTCAGCGGTTAGCCCCAGGGCAATTGGAGAGCAAATGGGCCGCGGAAGTCATGAGGCTACATTCGGAGAGTGATTCAGAATGGCTAGCGTATGGCTCCAAGTCTGAGGCGGAACAAAAAGAGTTTAGTAAAACCATAGTAGATAAACTCAAAGGTAAGGCCGACGAGATACTGAAAGCTGGGCTTGCCGCAGGGATGAAACTAGACCCGCGCATTGGGAGTTATCCGGCTACGTTCGGGAGATATGCTACCCCAAATGATGTAGAGCATAGGTTTTTTGGCCGACATATTTACGAGATATCAATGAGTAAGCATATAGACCAACATTTTACGGCAGCAACCATTGATATCCAGAACGATGCGTACGGGATGATGGGTATGAATGACGGCCTTATGCAGCTACCCATGGTTGCTAGAATTCCGATGCTCGGCAGGGGATTCAAATTATTTAAAGCAATTTGGCCATTCTGGTCTTTTCCAGATGCGGCGGGTGCTGGTCGCGCCCGCCGCGCGGAAAGCTTGATGTCATACTGGAAAGCAATTGCTCTAACAGCGTGGCAGTTCGTAGGCCCGATGTACCAGATGGTTAGCGGAAGTGCGCGAGTAATCTACGCCCCCAATGTAAACCCAGGGTGTGCCGTAGAGTTCCAATGGGAATTCTTTCCGCAGTTCGCTCTTAGCGGTAAAGCTAATTCTTTGTACGCCTACATTGATGCTGTCGACCACGTAACTTCAGTCAGTGAATCTGGTGCGGTAGACCGATACACGGTGATTCAATTTTCGCGAGGATTGTTCAATGAACCGTTCGATAAAATGCTGGGTTCTCAAGATGATAATCCGCGTGCGAATGTGGTGGCGTTCAACCCGCTCTCGAAGTCGGACGAAGATACACTATGGCAGCCTCCTTCACCGGGTCCGGGGTCTGACTAACAATGATCCGTAATCAAATTTCTAATCTAGCAGACAGCCCAAATTCGGGAATTCAAGACGCATATGCCCCGAGCGGAAATAGCGCAACTGGTGAGCGTGACGGGCGTACTTTACGTCTTGCGGGGATGGTAATTCTTGAAATTGTTGCGGGGCCTAAACCGCATCGCGGCGGGTATACGTGCTCTGCGATAGCTGCCGAAAGTTGCACTGTACGATCTGGTATTCCGATCTTAAGTATGAATCCGTCAGGTGCGCCAAACTGGCCTGCTCTGCCAGAGGATACGCAGGCAGGGCTGAACCTAGCTACTGACGATAGTGCGGATGCCGGTGAGCGTATTTATGGGCTATTCGCCAACATGCGAGGCAGCAACGGAGTTTCATTAATTTGTCTAGGGATAACAGGGCAGTTTAGTTGGGCGCATAATGAGCCGATACGACGCGATACTCACGTTGGGCCACTGGGTGAGGGCGGCTCTAGAAGTAGACGCGGCGTATTTCCGTATCTACACACATTAGATTGGTCCGATGGTAGACATCTTCGCGGTAACGTCATGTCGCGAATGATTATACGCGGTGACGTTAATGCAGTCGATGGGGACGGCGAGCCGCTGAATATTGAAGGTGACGGAGATTTATTTCTCTGGGTTAGCGAGCAAGACCCACCCACGTACATGCGCTCGCTGGCGGTTTGGCCTTTAGCCGATGGCTCTGGTGCGCTAGAAGATTACTTCGAAAGCCTACACCCCAGAGCATCCCTGGATAAATCCCAATCCAAGTTCCGCATAAATCTAGTCGGGGATATTGCGGCTCTTAGAATTGCTAGAACCCAAAGAGTACCTGATACGTACGACCCTGCTAATGACCAATATGATGCGAGGCAAGCTGGTGCCGCAGATTCCATAGTTGCGGGCCATGGTAGTAACGATTCATTAAAAGCTGATGGAGAAGGCGGCAAGCCAACGTGGGGGTTTGATGACCACCAACGCGGTGTGCCGTGGGATATCAGCCACGATATGTACAATGGCGCGTTCGAGCCCGCAGATGAGCGTTTAATCCTGGGTGGCGCGTTTACGCATAACTACATGAGCGCTACGTTGATGCCGTATTTGGAGATGCTTGGTAACTCTGTGTACGAGCTAACTATGGGCTTTCGTAGGATTGGAGCCTTGCTGAACAGGGCGTTGGCTACTGAGAATGATGTAAGGCACGCTGCATCTTCTGCGGTGAGCCCTTTAGGTGAGTCGTGGCATTACGGGTCTATCGACCAAATGATTAAAGACAAAAAAGTGCCAAACTCGAAGTTCGCGCAAAGATTCACAATTAAAGCACAAGGCGAAAAAGTAGATATCTTAGGCGCGGACGCTGCGGCTACGGGTACCGCAGTAAGCGGGCTCTCCATAGAAAGTACACACGCTGCATCTTCTGCGGTAACAACATGCCTCGGAACTTTTAACGCGGCGGGCGCGGGGAAGTTTACCGCAAAGGATCCCCAGTTGGAGTTTGTAACGCCTAGAGTAGAATCAGTTAAATACCTGTACGCATTACTTTGGGAGATGGGCTCCATTCTAGGAGGATTTACGCCTAGAGGGGACAATGCTAAGTCAGGCGTATCGGCTGGGGTCGGGTATGGAGTTAGATCGCACATTAAACCATTAGGCAAAAATGCCACGCCCGCAAACCCTATTTTAAAGCTAAAGAGGGAAGCTTCGGAGAAGTTAAACCCTGTCGTTCCAACGGTAAACGCTGCGTTTGCGCTATGGCGCAATGAGTGTAAAAAGTTCGCCCCGGTGGCGGCTAATTATCTAAGAGCATCCTGGAATTTAGACCAAGTAGTATACACAACAGCGGGCGGTACAGATGTTAAATTAGGCGATCCACTTGGCCGTTTGAAGCGGATGCACTTACACCCAGATTACCAATCTCACGCCCATAAAGAATGGCTAGATATTACCCCCGATTTATTTGCAGCTTCAGGTACCTCTAAACATGCCGAAGAATTAGCGCAGAAAGTGTACCTCACAAATGCGCCGTACCCATGGTGGGAGAAGTGTTTATCGCCTATAGTTCATATGTCGCCAATCACAATGGATCCCCAGGAATCTACATCTTTGTATAAGTTCCCAACCAGTAGCGGGTACGGCCTAGCGCAGCCAGATAGACATTGGAGACAGCCCCGCCCATCCATAATCGATGATGAAAAAATGGGAGATTCTGGGCGATGGAGAGATGGCGTATTTGATGCCAACGACAAACTACTATAGGAGGCTGGGAGATAGATGGCATTAGGGCTCTTTGGTATAGGCACAGATTTCCATACCTTAACGTTGCATTCTAGCGATAAGTTGACGGATATCGTAATCGCTCTACCGTACGTTAATCGTATGGATTACGCTCGGCTGTCTACAGTTGTGCCCCAATGGGGTTTATCGGGCAGGGCTGTGTTCATACAACACGCTGGTGTACGTACAGAGAAAATCACCATATTTGGTAGGTCTGGCGGAGCTAAGTTCAAACCTGGGGAAGACCATAACGGAGCCTTGCAGCATCTTCAGGGATACAAGTTGTTCCAAGAACTGGAAAAATTCTTATACTTCTATGAGCAAGCGCGTGGCGGGGTTGAAGATCCGACATCTCTGTGGGACGCCCCAATGTTGGGTCAGCCAGTTAGATTGGTTTACCGCGCATTGTTCGAGAAGAAAAATCTTTACGTAGAACCGCTAAACTTTACATGGACTCGCGATGCTAGAGGTTCGCGGTTTGGGTACATTTACCGGCTAGAATTACTCGCGTACAAGGATTTCACTAGTAAGAAGAAGGGGTGGGATAGTGCTATATCCGATGCACTCGATAAAGTTAACAATGCCGTAGGCTCAGTTAATGGCCACATAGCTGCGTTTGAAAAAACTGTCGGTACGGTATTCGCTGAATTATCCGCGATAACAGGTATGATCAACGCGTTACGTAGAACAGTTAAAGTCGTTACGTCTGCCGGTGTGTCTATCGGTGATGGCATCAACAACACGGTATTAGGCGCAATAAACGCTTCACTCGGGCTGTGCACTGATGTTATGCGTATGGTAGACGACGTTTTTGGATCGTTTGCCGGGGGAGCATGGTACTCGACGGGTGCCAGTGCAGATCTGCACGATACAATCAATGCGGTGAGCAATACTCGGCGTAATCTAGCCTTAATGCTGTCTAGCAATGGCTATAAGTATCCGGCAGACCCGGAAAGAGGAAATACTAGTCGCGGGCTACCATTAACCTCTACTGGCGGAGCCAGCCATGGCGGCACTATTAGTGACGATTTGGACGATCCTGGTGCATTAGAAACTGCTCCTATGGGGGCTACCAGCGGAGCAGGAGTTGGCCAGTTTGCTATTTTCCAGGGGGAGTCATTAAAAGATTTCGCCCTACGAGTTTCAGGAAGTATCGGACTGTGGTTGGTGATTGCGTCGTTAAATAATCTCGTATCCAATGGGCAATTTTCTGATGGAAGCCCCCTAGTAGCGGGAACAAAATTATTAGCTCCTCTACCGAAGGGCGGCGGGGGAGGAATCATCTTCGCAAATTCCCCAATGTACGACGTAGACCTACAACTAAGCCCGCAAGGTGATTTAGTCGTTGTGGGTAATGGTGACTTGGCGCTTGTTTCTGGGATTAGTAATCTAAAGCAGGGGATTACTACGCGGCTAAGAACCAATGTTGGGGAGGTCACAGGGGCTCCAAGTATGGGGATGCCAAAAGTTATCGGAAAGAAACAGTTGGCCTCTACGGCGGGTATTCTCGCGACGACTATGGAGGCACAACTTTTGGCGGATGCCCGCGTAAAAGGAATAAAGGACATACAGCTCGAAGAAGATGCCGGCGTTATTCAGTTAAATATTACTGTTACCCCGTATGCTGGCGCAGACTTCGATGTAGCAATAGATTCAGAGGTGGTGTCGTAATGCCGTATGTACCTAGAACTGTAAAATTGATTCGTGATTTTTTATTGAATGGGTTTACGGAAAAGAACGAGTTAACCGATAAATCAGAAAGTAGTATTGTGTTCCAGCTTGCTGATGCTATTGCGCAAGAGTTTCATATTGTTGAATACATACTGAAAGACATAAGAGATAGTTACGACTTTAATTTTGTGTCTGGCACTCATTTGGACGACCGCGTAGCAGAGCTACCAGGAAAGTCCATTACACGTCTTGGCGGATCTGCTGCGGCAGGCGCGGCAATGACTCTTGTTAGGAGCGAGCAAAGCGACCCTGGACTGGATGCCCGCGTAATCCCAGCAGGGACCACGTTTGGGCGCTCTGATAATCCAGCACTTACGTACGCATTGACATCTTCTGTCACGATAGCAGATGGCGAAACAGAGTATCCCTCCCTTGCTGCCGGTAATGTTCTAGGAGCACCAGTTAAATGCACAATCGCTGGGCCGCTAGGCAACTGCGCCACAGACACAGTTGTGAAGATCGTCAGCGATGATTCCGGCGTACTAATTTCCTGCCGGAACCATTTACCAATTGGCGGCGGAAGAAGCGTAGAAACGGATACTGAGCTTAGGGTTCGCGCCAAGGCATGGTTGAACTCTCTCGCCCGCTCGCAACGTGCATCTCTCATTAACGTAATGAAGAGTCACTTAGTAGACGGACAGGCTGTTTTCAAATCAGTAGCTATTTTTGAAAACCCAAATACGCCGGGACTAGTTGAACTAGTTGTAGACGATGGAACTGGAGTTGCACCGATTGTATCGGGCACTCTTCCAGATTTTGGCACTGTCCCGCTAAACGGCAGCCCAATCATTAACCATAAATACCCGATTACTTCGCCGTTCACTCAGATCTATAAGTATATCAACAACGCTGTTGATTTTGACCCAACAACTCATCTAGATAAGATTGGCGCTAATGATGAAGCCTCGTATTGGAAGGGCATACTTTTAGACGGAGATGCTTCAGTTCAACAATGGGAGCGCGGGGTCATAATTCTAGGATCAATCCTAGTAGAGACGAATCAACTTACGGACGCCACCCTTGCTCCTGGAGATATTTGGGCTCTTGTATACGATGACATCGTTGGACCACATCTTTTAGGGGAACCTATTGCTAGCGCGCAAAGACTTATCGAGGGGAAAGCCGAGCCTGATTTAGAATTCCCAGGTTACCGTGCGGCGGGCATACGTGTAGTTTTAACTCCGCCCACGATCAACGAGCTTAAATTCTTAATCCAGGCTACGTTTGACACAACATCTGACGCTGTTTCCGTTGCCGAGAATGTCCAAAGTAGAGTTGTGGATTTCTGCCAAAAGTTAGGCCCAGGAGAAACGCTATTTATTTCTCAATTGATAGCAGACCTAATCGATAACATATTAGGGCTCAAAGCGGTTAACTTCAAAGATGACGGCACCGGGTATACGATTCAAGATACGACAAGCGACCCACGCGAAACACACCGCGCTTCAGAGGTCAAGGTAATCTAGTGGACTTCACCTTACTGTACGACAATGAGCTTTTATACGCGGAAGACTTACTGCGTATACAAGAACAGGCGTACTCAAATTTTGAGTCTACGTACGGCTTGATTGGTGAATTTAGCGGCTTGCTGACAGATCCTGGGTTTAGGTTTCAAGATAACGTAATAGAGATGACAAACTCATTTCTAGTTTATGTGGCGCGGACTGAGAAGTATATCCCCCAACCTGCACATGCGTGTAGAATTCTACAGTACGAAAATCCGTTCATAGCCGGATGGCCTCAAACTATTGATACAGCAGAGGTTGATAAGCTACCCATTGAGCAGCAGGTAACTGGTCCACCGGGTGGCCTATTATTTGCGTCGTTGGCTGTTGCGGGTGCGCCTGACGCTTATGGAGTTCGCGAAACAAAGATTTGGGTTAGGCAGGGAACAGAAGGCCCAAATTCAGTAGAAGAAAACCGTAAGTTTTGGTCTGGAATGTTCGGACAGCTTGAACAAACTAAAGCTGTAAAAACTAGATCTGTTCAAACCCTTGAATTTAAAGTTGCCGCAAACGAGCCGATATCCCTCTCTGGGGAGCCCTGGGTTAGAATTGCAAGTGTGCAAATAGATTCCGCTACAAAGCATATTACGAATGTGGTGCCTTCATATGTGTGGGATTTAAACCAAGACCCGAAAGAAATTCGTGTTGGGGCTAACTATACTTGGCTGTTCGATGATAGGGCCAATAGAGTAGTAGAGCCATTTCCTATTTTTACGGGAACAGCCACAGAAATAGCCGCCGCCAAGGTAGCAAGTTTAGCTGCATTATACGACGCGAATCAGCCGGACCTTATCGATTACTCTACGGGTAGCGAAGATCCAACGCATGGGATCATCGGCATCCTGGAGCGTACACGCGAACAGATAGCTTTGTTGATGGACGGGAGTTACAAGCTTTCCCAAAGTAGAACTTGGCTTTACTGGGGACACATAGAAACTAAAGCAAACGCGGTAGGAGTCACTACGGGTCCAGGCGGAGAGGTTGGTCTAACCCAAATAGCCGCAAAGCTAGCAGAATTAACTACAACAATTAATGATTTAGACATAACCATATTGAATGACATTATAGAGCTGGAAAATAGCATTCTTTCCCTAGAGAAAAGAGCTATCGTATCCGCCGCGTTTGTGAATCCGTGGATCCCAGAAGTAGGCCCCTATGAGGGTGGCGAACACACGGGAGGTAAAAGCTCGGGCAATGGTGGTTGGTCTGGCGGTATGTGTGGCGGGAATGGTAGCCAGCTTATTTTTACCGGTGGCGGGGATCTATTCGGGAAAGCAGATTATACAGCTGAATGGTGCCATGGGGGAGATCGCTTCAGGGTACAAGACATCGGCGGGTTTCAACAGAACACAGCAGATTGGCCTCCGTATGATGGGCCTACTTCTTTACTTTACACTTACCTATCAGCCCGTACGATTGAAGGTATATCGGAAAGGCTTCTCTGGAGGGATTGGTCAGGCGGTGTAGATGGGGGAGCGGGAGACTTCGAGATTGTAGGGTATAGACACAGGCGAGACGATCCTGTGGCGTACGCTACAATCTGGCAACGTATTACTGGGAATGAGGAATGGACCGTTACGCAAGGCGGGATGGAATACTATAGTAAGTTGATCCCGTATGCAGATGCGTTTGGTAGTTCGCGGTATGTATGGCCCCCTGGGCGACCCGCTGATATGGCCGCTGGATTAAAATTTCCAGGGACTATTAAAGATCCAAGGCTCGACCAAACTAAGCCCGTTTCTTGGGATAGTGATGATGAAGAAATTGTTACAGTCAGTAGAGCGCCGAATTTTGAATTCATGTGTGCAGGGCATGGGATGCCAAGTTTGGGCACCCAAAAGAGTGAATGGCTTTTCCAAATAGCGGAGGATGCTGGGCTAACCCAAGAGGGCGGGATGGCGCTGCACTATTTCTACAGCTCACACCCCGACATTCTCGATTTCATAAATGGGCCGCCAACCGGCACAGGAACCGCAGTAGGGGAGAATTGGAGCGATAACGGTGTGGCCCCAAATCTTGGCGGTTATCACCCGAGGCCCTATAATCCTCCACAAGATCAAGACCGGTGGGCGACTTTTGGAGACGAGCATCTCGGGGGGATTTACGCTACTACTGGCGAAGCTAAATATGCCCTTCACCCTTGGGGGCAGGACGGGTCTAACTATGATGCGTCAACTCGAACGGGCGGGGTACGCAAAAATTACGAAATAGGCTGTCGCGGGCTTCGTACGCTTAGACAGTTTGATACTGCATGTTCGTATATCACCGGGCATCTATTTTACAGTATAGATTCTCCGTTTAGCCAAGATGGCCCTGGTGAACCTGTGGTGGAGGCGTACAGCACCAACTGGGATCCGTCTAACACTGGGGCCAATTTGATCGGCTATAAGGGCGGTGCATCACGCGGTACCGTGGTACCGCCCAATAGATTAAACTTTGAAATACCGATAGCGCTAAGTGATTCCAGTAAAAGACGGTATGGGTTTTCTAATCAGTTTAATGTCTTGTATGAACCGCCGAACCGGATGCCGGTAGTTACATTTTCGTATCCCGTGACTGCTATTGCTGTGACTCCTGTACCTAGAATTTGTAATCCGCTGCGGACTAGACGTTTTCCCAGTGTGCGTAGAATCAAAGATCCCGACAAAATAGGGTCTGGTAAAGGCTTGTCGCAAAATTATTTTGACAACAATAATTCAGCCGAGACCGGAGCAGAGTATTTTCCCGGTACTTATGTCCCGCCGACAAACCATATTGTAGAAAAGAATCACTACTATGCCCCGAATCCGTTTGGGCATAAAGCTTCTAAGGACTCTGGTCTCGATGCTTGGGAGAATGAGGTTCCGTCCGCACCGTTTGCATTTTATGTCTCGGCAACGGACCCATGGGCTGAGAACAATCAAACTAAAAAGTTTCTCGATAAAGCTGCTGAACTAATAGATGCGGAGGAAATAAATCCTAATAATCCGTTTGGCGCGTACGGAATCACTATGGGGGTAGGTGGCTCTCCGACACTTACTATGCCAATAGATTGTGCAGCTATGACGACAAGCGCAGATTGGGCTTTGCTGGAAACCAAAGCTGAAGAATTTAACCAAAGCCAAACTGTATCTACTTTGGCAAAAGACCAGGGATGGAATACCGGGTATTTCAATAGATGCAGAATTACATTTAAAGAAACTCCCTTTGGGAGCGCGAGCCTGTCTTTAACGTCTGCCAACCGAGATGCCACCGCAGTAGCATTTTTTGTTGTTGCTGTTGGTGGGGCTCTAGCCGCAATGGGTGGGGATGCACCGCCTGCGACGATGAGCCACCATGCACGAGCGGCGGGTACGTCTGGGCTGCTTTCGAGCAGGAAAGACTTAGCTAAGTATATTGAAACCTATTTCGTGCCGTACAGTGCTGAAGGATTTATCACGCAAGGCGATTTTGCATCTGTTCAATTTTCGAGCAATTTAAGCGCGGATAAAGCAAAGTTTGGCTGGAAAGAGCCGGGTGCAGCCGTGGGTGTAAACAGTGACCCCGATAAACTAGGGAAACCGTATTACAACACATTACCTTGGGTAACAGATTCCAACTTTAAGGATTCTAACTGGGAAGATCCGACAGGCTATGAATGGTTCCCGGATGTTGAAGGCGATTTCATACCAGAGCAATATACTGCGGTAGAAATTGCAAACTTCGGAGATGCACCCGATAGTAGTGCGCCAGCAGGCACGATCCCAGACCCGAATCCGTAGGCAGAGTAGTAAATGGACAAAGTAGTTTTATACGACGACGAACGTTTAGACATTCCGGATATTCAGGATATCCAGCGTTTTCCGTATCAATACCTTGAACGCGCTCTTGCAGGAGTAATGGGCGCATTCTCAGGAACGCTACTTAATCCAAACACTGTTTTTAACGTCACACTTAAAACTATCACGCTACAGCGATCTGCGTTGTTTTATCAAAGCCACACCAACCTCAATGCGGCTGGCGGGACTGTTGTACAAGAAGGTAGGGTCATTCGGTATGATCCCGATCTTCCATACCAAAATGAGGTAACTGCAAGCTATGAGCAGGCGGTTATTGATTCCGGTGTGGACGAGCCCTCTATGCACTTATGGGCTAAACGTGGGTATGTGAAGAGTGATTCAGCTGATAGGCGGTATTGGGATCCCGCTACTGGAACTGAGTTTATTGATAAGCGTGACACTATTGATCACGAAATTATAGAGAACTTATACTGGCAGAGTGAGCAATCAAACCCTCCGTATGCCGGGGCAGTAGATCCAGATTGGTTTATCGTTGCTACGGTACAAGCAGGTTGGGGTGGCGGCGCGGGTCCAGAAGACACCTTTAAGTTTCTAAGTGTGTTTGATGAGCTACCTTCTTTTACCAAGCTGGATTCCGCCAGCCCAACTAACGGCGATGAAGCTGCGATTTTATTCGAGGGCGCACCGCTCACACATGGGATTTCAGGACACTTAGTTAAGGTTAGGCAGCAGATTCAAGCGCTAATCGACGGTACGCTCAATGCAACTTGGGTGGATACCGTTAAAGACCCAGTCACCAACGCCAATATTGGCGTTAAGCAGCTACTCGAAAAGATTGAGGATTTAAACGCTTTAATTGAAGTTGTTGAGCAGATTGTTGTCGAGAAGTCCGCAGTTATACCGAACTTGGAAGCCCGTATTGCCATTCTAGAGGCTACTCAAGTAGTCGCGCACGGGTATATTGTTCACGAAAACGGTGTGTACAAGCTCAAGGTATCGGACGGGTTCAAGAAAATTACCACGGTTACCGCAATCGAGGGTAAATATATCCTTGAGCTAGATGACCACCACAGGGCGCACTCGGCTTTAGTCTGCCCAGTAGGTGCCCCTGCCGGTGCGCCCTTTGCATGGATAGATGAAATCGTGTGGCTGTCCCTCGGTGGCGGAGATTATGGGTTCACTACATTTTCCGTGAACAACGCGGTGTCCGCCGATACTACTGCCAACCCTGGAAATATTGATTTAGCGAACCACGATAATTTTGTGATTGTGGTCGGCTACAAGCCTACTATCGCCACGCCATAGGGTCTTCGCATGGATAAAGTTAGATTAGAGGATAACGAACGGTTAGACATCGAAGATACGCTAGATTTACAAAATCTAACGTATGATTATATCGGTAGATGTCTTGGCGGGATCATGGGGGTTGCTTCTGGATGTATCGACCCGCCCACACTCGTTGTGTACCCAGCAACCGAGACGATAGCTATTCAAGGCGGGCTTTTTTATCACAGTAGCCGCGAAGAAAAAGCCGGTACAACTACTTCTTTTGGGGGGTATTCAGTGGGCCGTGTTTTGCGGATGGACCCCACAGAACCGGCACAAGATAATATCGTTGATTATAGTAATTTTACGTCCGTTGACGATTTTGCTATTTGGTGTCGCCGAGTTGCCGACAATCCAGACGGAAACTCAGTTGAATCCTCTAGAAAGATTTGGGATCCCGTTACCGGCACTGAAATTCAACAAAATATTAGAACTCGGCATATCGAGATATTAGAGTTTACGGCTGCGCACGCCAACCCCGGCACTGGATCTGCGGAGCTGCGTGAGTGGTTCCCTATTGCAGTAGTCGTTGGAAGTGTTACTGCCGCATCTAGCACATGGGATAATGATTCGTGGGGAGATGCTGGTATCGGTAAGCCGGTGGTTGGGTCATCACCGGGTCACCTTTGGAGCGCGGGAGATTGGGATACTGATAGTAATCCCGTACCGAGACCTGTGTACGTGTGGGATTATTCCGTGCATTCTGGGCAGCAAATTGACGCAATTGTAGATTTATACAGGCTCCCCACAGTTGATGATTATGGCTTAGTCGGTTATGAGACAGAAGCTTTAAACACAACCCCTGATGGATTATTAACTGGGAACGCAAACCATTTAGATCCGCGAGGGGTTGAGTCTTCAAGCGCCAACCACGCTACTAGAAGTAAGGGGCCGCTAGGTCTAGTGGGTATGCTGCAAGATATCCGCTGGATGCTGTCTAAGATTAAAGATTCCAGCCCTGAGTATTTTTCGTGGCACAAAGGGGGGTGGGATAAAAACTGGCTCTACCAAGCCCCATTAGGCGCTAACGCTGATGGCGCACTTGAGGCAGCAGCGCCGGCTAATTCTAACGGAATGAATAATGTAGTCTTCAAAGGCTTGCGCCAGTTGTATGACTACATAAACTCGCTGGTAGGCCGCGAACGAATGGGTGACGGCTGGATTTCAGGCGGCACTACTTATCGTGACCCAATTAACTTCGACACAAAGAGTGGCGAGGTAACGTCCGACGACTTTAATCTTCAAAGCCAAATAGACACCTTGCTGGTAAGAGTTGCCGAGTTAGAGACGTTTAAAACTAGTGCAGAAACAACGTTAAACGGTATGCTGGCGAACAACCGTAGAATCATTGCTGCTGTGGCGTTTGACCATAACCCAAAAACGGGGAAACAGGCAGAATGGTTCGCGCATGGTTTTGGGTTGCGCGGTATGGCGAATGACGGCCCTTCTACCTTTGCAAGCCATGACTCTGGTGGGGCTGGATTCGAATCCTTTAATTTTATGTACGGTGTAAACGCGACCGATGCTGCGGAGCCCGACACACATGAAGCAGGGCAGGGCGGTTTATCTGCGGCCACTACCGGTGATAACCTTGACAAAGGAACTTATAGGTTCACCGTTGAAGGGCACGCAGTAGCCGTGTTTGTCACACCAAAGAATCCTGGGCACGGATCTGTAAACTATGGGTTTGGCGAGTCTAACTCGTCTACACAGCACGCCCCGACTACAATATTTTGGCCGGAATACCATGATTACTGGGGCGCGGGCAAAAGCGTTGGCGAAGGCACTTCTTTATCACAAACGCATGTTTCCTCTGATATGCACAAGTGGCCCGCTCTATTAGGCCCAAACGCGGCATACCAAACCGTGACTGCTACTATTGATCGTGTAGAAGATATTGGAGCAGAGACCTATACAACTATTCGTATATCAACCGGCGTGCTTATAGACTCAGATAATTCGTCGGCCCATACCGACAATTTAGGTGATGGGAACGCCATGGATGCGGCTGGGGCCACTGAAACAAATGCCCACAATGAGATGGGCGGTATGCACTTCGCAGCGAGACCGTGCCGGGGGTCGTTCTATCTCATAGCAATTGGCACCCCCAACCCATTGACTACTTAATACAGTAAGCTAGGCAAAGCTAGAGAGGTTATCAATGGCTGGAATCACAACCGTAACAATCACGGGCTCGGCAAATCCTAATTCTAAAACGCTTACGTACACAGAAGCAGTTACGAATGGCCCCGGTGAGGTCATTCTTGTAGGAAATGTCTCGTCTGGCCTCGGTGCTATCGATACGTGGCAATGGGTCTTATTGGAAAAACCAGATGGGTCTGCCGCAAGTTTTGGTAACTCGACCCAGCAATCTACGACGCTGACCGGCATCGACAAAGTCGGTACGTATAGAGTTATGCTTATCGCTACGGATATTTTGGCCGTATCAAGCTCTAGCAACATACTTAACGCACCGGCATCTTCCTTCGCGGAAGTTAGCGTTACTAGCCAAAACTATGGTCTACATTATCCAGCTCGCGGACAACGCGAGTGGCAAGAGGAATACTGGCACCTAGTTACGCAAGTCGATGCGCTGTATGATTCCATTAACGCAGTTCAATCTGTCGAAAATACGCTGTCGACGCATACGTACACCGCAGTAGTAGAGGGTCATATGACCGCGGTAACAGGGAAAGAAATGGGAGCGTACGGGTGGGCGCCCGGTTACATTATGGCAGCGCGGCCACTTGAGAATGGACAATACAACGATAACGCGACCACCGCTGGTGGGTCTAACGCCTGCGCTGCTTTCCGTGTGACAGCCCCGTTTGTTCTAACTAGGTGGACAGTTACACTAGCGTCGGCGGGGCACACTATGGCCATTGAAGATCCGGCGCATAACGCAACTGTTGTTAAGCTTAGTTATTTCAATTCTCCCTCTGGCGGGGCTAGCGCAGCCACCAAATACGCAGAAGGTAGTGTAGACATTACAGTAGGAGCAACTACTCACCAACATAATGCTGATATAGCGTATGCCACGGATATAAGCCAAATGACTTTAATGGCTGGTGACTGGTATACGGCTGCGGGTAAAGAAGTAGGTTGTCGACCAGTATCAAACTCAGTAGTTGGGACGGATACGATCGCCGTACCGGATGGAGGCTCCTCGGATGTAATCCTTCTAGTCTTCGTTACCCAGGCCCCAAGATACCCCGCTAGAGCACCGATGACAATTACCTTGGAAGCAAATCGCCCAGTGACACAGGTGTGATCTATGGAGCATGGATTTGGATCGCCTGATTACGGCGGTACCCGTAGCGCGGTAATCATAAAAATCGATTCGGCTAAGTTTTCGTCGATAAAGTCATCTTCTACGGCTTGGGCGGAAGACGTTGGTAATCGCACGCACATGCAGATTAAGTTCCTAACCGATTGGGCTAAAGAGGTCTTAGTCGTCGATGGGGATAACCTTGCTGAGACGATTAATATAGAATTCCGCGATAACACCGGCATTGGCATCTTCCAGTCGAACGGCCTGGATGTCTACGTGGCTAATACCTCAAATGTACACTTTGACGAGTCTAATCCACCTACTGCCGCGCAGTTAGCTTGGCGAATTGCTTGGGCAATCAACAACGCCGGATCGGATGGGGGGACCGGGTATGGTCGTGGTAATAGCTTTAGAGCTACCGTTGCCGGAATAGAGACGCCTGGAGATGTCGCAACTCTAAGCGCAGCCGGATCTGCAACGAACCCATTTTGGGGCACGTCGGTAAAGTTCAACTACCCGACCGCCTACCATCAGAGTATGCACTCTAGTACCTCTATCGGAGATCTATCCGCAACCACTCTTGGGCCTCCGAGTGATCTCAAGTATTACGGCACCGACACCCTCGCTACCGTGGCGTATCTAATCATCACGACTAAGATGATTGGGTCGTCGAACGACTATTTCGTGACACACCCAGTAACAGGAGCGGGTCTAGCCGGCCTTGGCGGACTTCTAATCGCAGGCGTAGCCGGGGAGGCTGAAGGTATTTGGGACATAGCGGTAGACATACTCCACCCGCAAAAACCCCTGCAAACTACTGTTAACACTACTGCGTTCCACTCGTTGTTGAGCAGCCAACATTCTTCTGGCGGCCCCGTGAGCACAACTGGGGGTGGGGGCGGGGACTACAGAACATTAGGGCCGCTAGATCAGCAATACTACGCACAGCGCATTAACTTCTCTCCAGGCAGCTTTGAGCTAGTTTCCGGGTTTGACTACAGACTCATCGGAAAGGAGCAGCATAAAAAAATCCATGCTCACGCTCCACAGAAATGGCTGCACGGTATGTGGTCAGAGATTTCTGCGCATTCGGGGAATCCCACCGAGACCAAGTATAGTGACCTCAACAAGTTAACCAGTTATGATTGGGGGTTCGGCGGGACAACAAACACTGGCGCAGGTTCATTAGAGAGTACCCATTTGGTAGAGGAGGCAAACGGCGCACTTATTACCCACGACACTGCGTTTGGTTCTCCGTACGTTGATTGGAATCCTGTTTATGTTGGGGAACCGCAAACGGAACCGACTGGCGAGTCAACGTTTGAAATAGAATTACTGGAGTTTGACACCCCAGATTGGGATGTTCCAGTCGCCGTGGCTTACGTTCCGACCGTAATTGTATTTAACGGAACTATTGAACCTGGAACTGTTGTCTTGGACAACACACTTCATCCGGAAGGCCCCACACAGGTTATTCAGGATTCTGGAGGGGTGGCACTTCAAATATACGGGGATTCGTGGCCCGTGAATACGCGGTTTAAAGTTCAATTCAGGGTAACCGGGGCGACCGCTACATTCCCGCAAGGAGACGACCCGTACTGCTCGTCTGGAGTTTCTGGGAAGGGCACGAATATCTACCCCATTGGAAATCATCTTAGATTCGTATCGCCTGTTTTGCCCCCAGGAGTCTACGATATAATTGTGACTGCACCGGATAACCCAGTGTTTCAAGCTTCAGCTGCAATACGGGCATATAGAGTAGTACGCAGAACGCGAAACACGTTTACGTTCCGAATTCGATCAAGGTTTTCTTCCTTTTTAAACGTAGGCTCTCGTAGATTTAACAATGAAAATCTACGGCTCGGTGGAGGCGGTAAATAGTGGCGGATCTGTACCATACGAATTTGGTGGACACGCTGACTATTCAAGTTCTGTTTACGGATTGGAACGGCACCACGCACGATCCTGCTACGGGAGAACCGTTCGACATAGGCGATGTTGAAGATCCGCACAAATGGATGTTGATATTTGATGCTACTCTTACGCAGACAACTTATGGGGATCCTTTACTTCCAGATGTTGTAGTCTCAGCCGGGGCATCGTCGTGCCACCCAATCAAAATAAAAGCAACATCCATCGAAGGAGATAGAGCGCACGGCGCTACGTTGACCATACACCCTGAATTATCGTGTACGTGCGTATACAAACTTTTATTTGACCAACAGTCGGATTTCAATTTAGTGACTGCGGCCATTCTTGCAACCATAAATGTGCCCCCAGTATTAGCGCCTATCATTGGCGAAGGAGAATTCCCAAAAGGAATTCTCCAATGTCTTACCCAAGTAGTGGGCGAGCAATTCCAATACCTAGCGGGTAGACCAGAAACTTATCTAGTCAAAGATTTCACCCCAAAAAGATTAACCTCTTCTTTGACTGAGCCAATATGGGGCGGTGGTACTTCGGAGAACAATTTATTCTCTATTGTGTATGTAGAGTCCACTTTAGGCTTTCCAGGTTTCGGTGAGATTTGGGTGGGCAACACACTGTTTACCTATTCAAGTAAATTCAGTGGTGGGTTTAGGGGCGTAAAACCAAAACAATCGTGGAACTCAAAAAAGCACCCAAAGGTTCTCAACGGGCAATGGGGAACGCCGCTATTCCTACAGACTATTCCAGTAACAACCATTGTCGCGTTACACGTTCCAGCAGTTCCACCCGTGATCGTAAATTTGGTTAGTGATTAGGTTATGCTGATAAAACCATTAAGCGAGCTAGAAGAAGCCTTCCGCGACACTTTGTTCACAAAAGCTGGGGTGAACACCACCCTGTCCACTGCGGAATACTGGAGATCTGCATTTCGTCGAATATCAGAGCAGCACGGATTTCCCAGGCCAGGGTGGATTACTGTTACAGATTGGCGCAAGGCTATGCACGCAATAGTGTATGGGCATAGAGGTCTATTTTGGCCAATATTCATATTCTTAGAACGAGCTTTGGCAGGATTCTCCGAAACTATTCGAGTAGAAATTACAGATTCTACTCCCGAGGGGACGTTAACTATTCCTAGCGCGAGTACGGATAAGTTCACTAATAGACATATCGGTAGGTTCATTCGGCTATCGCCAGTGCCCCCCGAAGGATCTCAACTTTCCGGCGCGATCGGCCCTGATTCCACGATGCAGTTTAACGTCCCCCTAGAAGAAGATCCTCTAGGTGTAGGAGGGACTCAAACATTACCGCATCCGTTCTTACGGCAAGAAGATATCTTATTGTACTCCACAGGTGCATCAGATTCAGCAGATGCCGATTCCCACCATTGGCAGATTATCCCGGATGCAAAAGCACCAGGGGTGAACAGGCTTAAAATAGCCGTCCATGGAGTGTACGGCACGGATAGAAAGGTGGCGCACAGGGTTCAGCAATTAGATACGTCTACTAGCGAATTAGTAGACAGCGTCCATTTCGGGCAGCATGTGCCGCCTGGGGTGTATGACGCTCGATTTTTGGGATTCAATATAGAAGAACTTACCGGGTCGTCCCATAAGAAGGATCAACCTTTTGGCAGTTCGACATACATTTTACCCGCAGACTTAAAGTTCGGCGCGGATGATAAACATTGTATTGTAGTCATCAAAATTTTCATCAACATAGCTGATTTGGTTGCTCCTCCAGCTACGTATGTGCAGGAAGATGTCACAGAAGACGCTCCTGGCATGGATGATCCTCTAGCCCCTGATTTACCTTTAGGCGGGCAGATCCAGGCGGCGTTTTACGAGGAAGGTAACGTTGACGGGCTGGGGCCGTATCCGATCTATTTGGAAGGAGAAAGCCTCATGCAAAACTTAGAGCTGTCTACCCTGTTTATGCAGAATATCTTAGTTGCCGGGGTTCGGCCCGAATTCAAGTTCATGGTTTTGCGGAACTTCCCGAGTGATCCCTAAAGAATAAGCATTGTAAGTAATGCGTAGTCCAAGTTGTCCGCTAAATCCTGCCATACAACAGCAGACCTCACCGCAGACATACATTCTGCCGGGTACGAATTAACCAAGTTATTGCACCACGCTAAGATAGCCGCATCTCCGGATGCAACAGCGTGGCATACAATGCGTGCAACCCACAGGATTAACGCTAAGACAAGAGCTACGGCCCCTATACGCAGCCCTAGTGTCTCAGCTACCGCAGCATGAATCTCTCTGCCTTTGCGGTACAGCACGAAAGAAATGGTAAGCAAAAGTAGGCTAATCACCAGTGACCTCTTTACGTAACTTTCTAGCTAAACGAACAACAGATCCAGCCCATCTCCAGGGCAATGTGCCTTTGCGGCATTTATATCCCGCATTGTACCGGCATACGGCTGTTCTGTCATTCGGGCTTTTAGAGCGCCACCGTTTCCACGTCCATAGACCGGCAGCGATTAAATCGCAGTTTCGCCAGTGTATGCTGTCTTTTCGCTCTAATGGCCTACCGAATTTCTTCCACCGTTTACATTGAGAGGGCATTACTTGGAGCGGCCCCCTTGCGTTTGATTTAGAGATGGCATTTGGATTTAGATGGCTCTCATGGTAAGCCAACGAAATAACTATAGAAGGATCTAGCTCTTCTGCTTTTGCCCGCGTAGCTATTAACTCACAAGTGTTCTTTGCTATCTCTTTATCTATATTGACTGGATGGCTTGAGATTAACCAAGCGCACATAATACTTTCAGCAAGCATTTGACTTCCAAGGATATTAAATGCCCGGTAACCCTACATTACAGCGCGGAAATAACGGTTCTTCCGTAAAAGAAGTACAGCGCATTTTGGGTATTTCGCAAGATGGAATCTTTGGGCGTAATACAGATAGGGCAGTCGAGCGGTTTCAGAAAGAAAACAACCTATATGTTGATGGAGTTGTTGGGCCTATTACATGGAAGGCTCTACTAGCTTTTGATACGCAAAGCAAGAACGGCAATGCACTACAGCCGTGGACCAAAGTTAAGGTCACGAAATACAAGGGCGGATACTCCTCGCTAACTGTTCGGAAGTCTACCTCAGTCAAACTAGAACTCGTTATGGACGAAATCTACGGCGTTGGCGGTATCCTAACAAGCTCTGGCGGTAAGCGTCCGTTGACCGCTGCGGTCGGCACGAATAGATCAAAGACATCCCTACATTATACGGGGCGTGCTTTGGATTTGTATCTATGGTCCGGAATGATCAATCCAGAGGAAGATCCATTTGTTATCGAAATGGATGACGAAGATCGTATGTTGTGGCGTGTGTACGCGGCGTGTGATGACGGCCCGCTAACACAGGTCACTGCCTGGACCTATAATAGAGAGCAGGTAGCTATTCGGCGGAAGCTTGTAGACATCACTAAGATTTTCCACAAGCACGGGTTCAGTCGGATACCTGCACGCAGATCGTTCTTCAGCGGCGGCAGCAGGGGAGCGGCGGAATGGTGGCATTTTCAAGATATAGAAGGATTGGTGCATAAACAGACTACCTTTGCCGAAGAGCTAGCAAAGGTTTGGCCGTTGAGTGCATTAGTAGAATCTCCTGTGTGGCGATATAGAGACTACACCTGGGCAAATTATGGGTTCACCCGTGGGTAATTTTAGCTGGCTAACTTGGCCGATGGTCGGGAAGATTTTATCTGTAATGGTGTCTGTTACCGTGTGCGCAGTAGTTCTCGGGATGAATATTCAATCTGTTAAATCTGATGTTCGGAGCGTTAAATCAAACGTTACGGAGGTGAAGAAAGACCTAAAATCTACAGATGAAGCAGTAGCGGACAATACGGTTCGCATTACTAGAGTAGAAGAAGGGGTTGAGGCATTTGGCGAAATAAGTCGGGATATTAAAGGATCGATCGCAGAGCAGCGGGACATTCTAATCGACTTAAAAGCTATTACGCATGAACTGAAAGGACGTGTTGACGAACACGGAAACACGTCAAACCGAAGAAGAAGGAATAGATGATGGACGGAAAGAGCCCAGTTCGCAGTAAGACCTTATGGGTCGGTATTACTGCATTCATCGGCGGCCTAGTCGCATTGATTTTACATTACACAGGTACCCACGAACTTACTTCAGAGTTAGTTGGTGCGTCGTGGACGGATTTGCTAACGAGTGTTGCAATGATTGGGTTGCGGTTGGCCACTAAAGTACCAATTGCACTGAGTGATGATTCTAATAGCGGGGCTAAGGGGGTTACCGTAACTGGTATACTTCTAATGGTCTTGGTGGCCACTCTTTTTTGCCCTGGCTGTTCTACACTCACTGTCCACGCGAAAGACACGATCGGAGTGGAGATCGCTAATGGCCCCCCGTGTAGGGTATCTGTATCAGCAGACGGAGAAGTCGTCGCCACAGTTGTTGGACCAAAAGCGTGTAAGGTAGGCCATGCTCGATAAAGAACTACGCGAAGAGTTAATTAACTCTGGCAAAGAAGCTATCCGAAAATCTTTGCCGGCTTCCGTCGAGACCGAAAACGGTTTTACCGTCCCACTAGCCCCATTAACGAGCGCTATTTTAGAAATTGCATCTGTAGGCTTAAACGCGCTACTGGACGCATTAGTTTTAAAGCGAGTTGATGTAATTGGGGGTGCGGACACGGAAGTTATAATCGAAATTCACGATTAAGTATGGCGAGTTTAAAATCTACTAGGGATGCGTGCATTCCGGGCTCTATAGACAAGTTAAAGCTCGGCGGAATTATCTTTGATACCCGTGATGGGTATTCAATTCCAAAAGCTCAACTAGCGGAGAGTGTCGGAGTAAGTATCAGCACTATTGACCAATGGGAAATTGGCGGTGCTAGTCCTTTACTCCGAAAGCTTAATCTAGTTATAGACCTATTAGAGCTAGATCCTAGAGAGACTTTAAGCGCTGTTTGCTGCGAGAAGGCAACTAGATGTGTCCTCGCAGCGCTGAAAATAGAGCTACCAGTAGACGCTGGGCTCCCCTGGCCTAAATGGTCAAAATTTGAATGGCTAGAATTTGCCAAAACTATCAAACAAGAACGGGAAGCTATAAAGGCATCCCGCCGCCTAATCTCACTGGCAGCAGACCTAAATATGGGCACATTGACCGCAATTGAGCGCGGGTTGTTCAAAGCTGGAATAGCGCGAGCGCGTAAACTATCCTGGTTATTTATGATTGAGGTAGACCATGCCAGTTAAAAAGGTCAAGAGTGGGAGGCGCTTGGAAGCGCGTAAGAATACGGATCTCCACGCTTAACGTGCCAGTGCACTTTCTGCCTAGACGACAGGACATCTGCTAACGTTTTAGAGTGGGTAATAACCACTACTGCTCTATCTTTCGCTAGGTCTGCTAGCATGACCACAACTGCTTCGATTCCGTCCTGGTCAAGTGCGTCTAAGACCTCGTCAAAGAATAGCGTACCGGGGGATTTGTTTGCCGCAGCCGCAGCAATTTCAGACAAAGCTAGCATCACAGCGATGTCTAAGCGCCTACGTTCGCCCCCAGAAGTAGCTTTGTACCCGTTGCCCCCACCAGCACCTTGTATATCCAGAGAAATAGCGTCGGAAACGCCCTTAGAGGTCTCCGAGTAGGGGCGTACCTCCAGGGACAACCCTGCGCCCGCTATACGGGCAAGCCAAGCGTTTGCAGCCGCCTCCAGCCCAGCTAGAGCAGCGGTTATCACCTGTGCGCGAACACCTTTTAAGCCCAGTACCTTAGCGCATGTAGAAAGTTTTGCCGCTGCCGCACGAGCTTTCCCCAAGGCTAGAGTGACTTTCGCGGATTCGCTTACGCAATTCTTTGCCTCTACTTCAGCCTCGGCCAGACTTTCTTTTAGTTTAGCGCGTTCCGGTGCTAGTCGTCGTACCGTTCGTAGTTCAGCCTCTAACTTTGAAGTACAACGAACTACTTCCATACGTTCGTCAGCCAAGGAAAAACATTCCTCGATAAGTAAATCCCTGTTCTGAAGAATACTCTTTTGTTCTGAAAAAGAAGAGTCGTTTAGGATTTCAGTGTAAAGCCTTTTTTTATCAGACTTCCCGAAATCGCGTTCGCAGGTGGGGCACTTATCCTGTTCCAATAAACGTTTCTTACGCTTCAGCAAAACCGCTTTTGATTCGAACCCAGTTAGCTTTCCAGTTAGTTTGAGTTCATTTTGTTTCAGCTCTTTGATTTCGTCGTCGTATGCCGAACAGGCCTTCCTAAGCTGTGCTATTTTTGATTCTAGATATCTAGGGTCGTCGTAAGTCCCTCTAGTGGCATGTATGGCGTCGGATAGGTCATTCTTAAGCTTCAGCAGTTGGGGTATTCTAGTTTGCAGTATGCTCACGTCGGCTTCTAGTGTGCGTATTTCAGATTTTTTGAGGCGTAGGTCTTCCCGGCATTGAGCGAGTGCCTTATCAAATTTGTCGATACCTAGAATACTCTCTAAAAGACGTTTGCGCTCGCCATCACTAGCCATCGTAAAATGGGCAGCATCATGCGATGAGAACACGGCGGTTCTACGCCATACGGATATGTCCCCGATTACTTCTTCAATGGCTTGCTTGGCCTTTGTATTGTTCTCAAACTCCAGTTGTTCGCCAGAGTTAGGCATCCAGGAGAAAGAAGCTCTACCGCCATGCTTTTTAGATCTAGTCGCGGATACGGCATCGAGTTCAATTTCAGCAGTGCATACTTCCCCAGGGGGGACAGGATCGGTTCCCCTAAGAGTTTTCCCCCACAAAGCCCATGCGACTGCTTCCGTAAGGCTGCTCTTCCCGGCCCCGTTATTGCCTGTGACAACAACGAGGCCGGAATCAGGAAGCTCAAATGTCGAATCAGTGTGGGACGTAAAGTTCGATAACTTAGCCCTCTTGAGGTGCATCGTCGTGCTCTTGCGGCCCGCCGGACAACTTGTTCCGCATATTATGGTTCTCCCACATCAGATAGGTGAACTTGTGGATAATAGTCTCCACAAAGTCTGCGGGGAGCTGGAGAAGCATTTGATCTCTCCAAACTACGGACACAAATGGGTCAAAGCTGTGCATCTTAACGTCAGAGCCTAATAGGCTGCACAGCCCGCCGCCTAGAGCAAGCCATGCTTTAGAATACTTTTCCTTGTCGCCGATATAAGTTCCATCAGGAAGCATGAAGGACGTGGGTTCATCTTCGTTCATAGCCTCTTGATCTTCGGGCTGCTGCGGAACTTCTTTGATCTTAGGAGCAGACTTCTTCTTAGCCATTGTGTTTACCTCCAAGGTAATCTTTTGTCATTTGAATGATGTCTTCCGAAAGAACGCCCTCCGGAAGATCCATTCTAGATATAAAAGCCTTTAAGGCTTCGTCCATGGTTTCTGCGCTACGTGCAGCTATTGCCGCGCTTCGAGCTGATTGGTTAGCAATTTTTGCATCTGGAATAACCTCTAGATCTAACGGGATAGCTTTGGCTACTTCAACAGCAGAAGCTATTTCCCCCGGTGGGACAGTCCAGCGGGCTCTAATAGTATGCGGGCTAGCGGGATCGTGCCCGTCTAAGTTTGCAAGATTCTCTAATTCCTGTAGAGATCT
>Ga0098047_10000110_pt1 | contig 30903 bp, 16 predicted proteins | sample 12_taG_FD_92585 | JGI IMG/M metagenome (GOLD analysis project Ga0098047, IMG submission 92585) | Marine viral communities from the Subarctic Pacific Ocean - 12_ETSP_OMZ_AT15267 metaG | ecosystem: Environmental > Aquatic > Marine > Oceanic | place: Subarctic Pacific Ocean | collected 2015-01-16 | reverse complement strand
GACGATTCCCCAGATAAGTCTTGTATCGTGATTCAAAATGAGCATGGAGATCACTTTAAGATCTCTACAGACGGAGTTTCTCCCCATCAAGCAGCAAGGGAGGTGGAGTGCTGGAGCATGGGTCCACAATCTTATACCACTCATCAGAGTGAGTTTGATGTTAGAGTGGTGGATGGTTGGAATTTGAATATAGTAAATACCTCTACGGGAAAAAATGCCCCTAATCCAGATAAGGTGAAGAGTTGGGGAACGGTAAACCTCTTAGCACAAAATAATGATATGACCTTAACTTGTAATGAGGGGAAGGGTACACCTATGAAAGATGTACCTTCTATGTTCATTACTACTAATGGAAAAGACTCTGTAATCCGTATTGATTCCAGAGGAACTCATGTAGTTCAGATTAATAAACAGATAAAGATCACATCTGAGACTCAGGGGATAGATATAGAGGCAGAGGGAGATATCAATATGACCTCTAATAATGGAAATATCAACATTTCTACACCTAACGGAGTAATCAACTTAAACTAAAATGGGAGTTTTTGATCTAGAAAAAGCAGCAAAGGTCCTGGGCAGTAGCTCAGACCCCAGCCTATTAGATGCAATAGGTATGGGGTTTGGGGCTCCTCAATGTATTTTAAATATGACCGAAGACCTTTTGAGTTTACTTCCTTCTGAAATGTTAGGGCAGATGGGAGGTACTCTAAAAGATGCAAGAGACGCTGCAAACAACGCTACGGCACTCATTACTAAAAAATTATTTTTAGATAGTGGGATAATTGAATTTGATACAGAAACAGGGCGTTGGAAGTTTGTAGGAGACTCTTCTAAATGGGGATCAGATGGAGGTGAAGGAGATGCTTTAGCTGCATTGGGAGGTTTTCTAGGAGCTTTGGGTTACGCAGCCACTTATGGGGCAACCTTATATAATAATATAATAACGCTTGATGGTCAGATACAAAATCTTCAAGCGTGTTTAGATAAGTTTGGTAAGATTTTAGCAGCTAATAAGGGAAGCGGAGCTTTGGCCTCTAATTTTGGGCTAGGTCTTCCAGGGGTTTGCGATGGAGGGACAGGATCGACTGCCTTGGAGTGTCAAGCGAACGGAGGAACTTGGATCCCCGATGCGCCCCCTGGGACTTGCTATGGAGCCGAAGGAAGCGATGAAGAGACCTGTTTGGACAACGGGGGCACTTGGTCTCCTGGAGGCATTGTGGAGCCTCCTGGGGGCATAGGATCGTTCGGACCACAGGGACCCGATCCAGACACTCAATTCGCAATCATCAAGGGAGAAATGCAGGAATCAATGAATTTTGCGGCTAAATGTGACGCTCAGTTAAAAGTTATTGGGGATATCTTCAAATCTAGAGTGAATAATCCAGTAGCGGAACCTGTATTGAGGATCGAGCCCCTTGGGGGAGGAGATGGTATTCCAGAGGCTATCTTAGCAGGAACTAATATAAGAAGAACTACTCAAGGTGATTGGGCTAGATTACTAGCGGGAGAGGTTCAGGTAGATATGGATGGAGAACTTGTTGATCAAGGGGTGAAGATTTTCAGATTAGAATATGGTCCTCCTAGAGCGAAACAAGGACAGTTCTTATTAACTATTGACGGATTATATTATGATTCTCAATCAGGAGGAGTTCCTTCTGTACCCACTATTTCTCTTCCCCCTGCGGGAGAACAATACCTCAATAAGTATGCTCCCAACTTGGGGGGTAAGGGTACTCCAATTGGGATTGATGAACTTGATATATTCATGAATACTCTGTTTGATCCTAATTTAATCTCTGATGATCCCTTGTTAAATAAGTACTATGATGGAGACCACTTATTACAACAATTACAAGGAGAAAGAAGTAAGCATCTTAATGACCTTAACGCCGAGATAAATAAGGCAATTGATGCTGGTTCTGGAACTTCGGTAGTTTATAACATGCGTCAAGCCCTGATGTCCAATACAGCTAAACATGATTCAAGGGTAGACAAGCGGAAGAAACAGATAGAGTTGGCTGTAGTTACTCCTGGTACTTTCGGATCAGATGCCTCTGTTCCTTTTGTTGGGCATATTCCTATTAATGATTTTACTTATCTAAAGGATTACAATGTTAGGGTATCCTTAGAGATGCAAAAGAATCTAATCTTTAGACAAGCTGAAGTATCTGGAGTAGTTCTTCCTCTACACCCATTGTTCGTAGCGGCTTCGGGAAGTGAAGCTGGGTTTGGCTCAGATCATCTAATGGTTCCCACCATAGGAAAGGCTGGGATCATCTTTGATTCTAGTACAACAGGAGATAGAGAGGTTGCCTTACTAAATCTTACTGATGAAATCACAGTTGATAAGTTATTTTCAGTTTACAACTTTTTAGAAGCTACTACTGAAACTCCTACAGTTAGCCCCTATGACGATGTTTCTAAGTGGGGAGTCTTAAACTGCGTAGCTTCTGGGATCCAGCAAACTCTAGACCCCCTGAATCCCATAATATATAACAACGCAAAGTTTTTATCTAAATCTACGGCTGATGCTTATGTTTCAGGACTGTCGATGCCAAAGTTAACAGGTTTAGTACAATATAATACAGCAGGGGATACCCCTGAACTAGGTAATGCAGTAAGACTCCCAGAGTCCTATGAGTTTAATAACTTATTTTATAATTCAAATGGAGCAACAATAGAGTCTTGGGTATATGTTCCTGGAATTGAAACTTCTTCCCTTGACCATGATAATCCCAATGGAGCATGGGGACCCTATAGTTATAATAGGTTGATTGTAGGGTGTGAAAATAATGGAGGAGTTAGTGAGGAGATAACCACAGATGAACCCCCTAACACTTTCGGTAGTGAGCATGTTAAAGGATTTGTAATGGGGTTTAGTAGAGATAGACAAGTAGTTTCAGACCTTACTCCGAACGACACACCAAATGATAACCCTACGGAGCAGATGTGTTTCTTTGCTGCGCCTACAATTTCATACAACACTTCAGGAATTGGGTTTGTTGCTACTAATGAGGCTTTTTGTACTGATCAAAATAATATGTACAAATTTAAAGTGGATTTAGATGTTAGTGGGTCACATGGTAGAAATTTTGGAGATGTCTCAGGACAGTTTATGCATATAGTATACACCGTGGAGCCTTCTTCTAACCAAATGGCAGTATATTTAGATGGAGTTAAAATGGCCTCTTCTGGTATTGATACAGCCTTTGGGCTCCAAAAATCTCATAGTTTTCTAGCCCTTCCTACTTGGTACTATGGAGAGGACATAGATGGTACTATTGAGAAGCGATCTTTTGAATATAATCTTACCTCTACAAACAGCACTTTAGACTTTACTAATGGCCCAAAGCTAAATACTAATACAACCCCCTGGATTTTAGGAGGGGGTTATACGGATGGATTCTTAGTATGGGAGGGGCATCCTACTGAACTTCCAACCGCAGACGGATTCATGAGTAGATATCATGGTAAGGTAAGTGGATTATATGGACATTTAGGAAGTACCAAATTTTATTCTAAAGCATTGAGCTTAGAAGAAGTTCAAAAAAACTACAACGCACAAGCACCATATTTTAAAAATATTGATTTATAATGGCACTAAGTAATACTATTAATATTCATGGAGTTATTCCTGATCGTCAGCGAAAGCTAGATGTAACAGCAAGGAGTAAAAAAACATATGGCTTCTCTTTCCCTACAGGGAAAGTTAAGGGGGGTGGGGATTATAATCGAGAAAGCGGTTTAGCATTATTAAGAAATAATCTAGAACAGCTTATTCAAACGGAAAAAGGCGAGAGGGTTATGATACCCCAGTATGGGATGAGTCTCAAGAAATTTTTGTTTCAGCCCTTGACCGAAGAGTTATTTATAAATATTAGGCATGAGGTTCTAACTTCTATTGCACTATTCATGCCTGAAGTAGCAGTAAAGAAATTACAAATCTTAGAATCAGATTATGTTAATATAGAAGGTGGCATGGGATTAGTAATAAATCTATCCGTGGTTGCTACACAGTTAAATAATACAATTTTTGAAGTAGGAGTAAGGATAGCATGAGTTTAGCAAATTTCACAGGCGAAGTAAAGTCAGATTTTATGAAAGATGTCATTATTCCTGATGCCAGGAAGGATACATTAATTGATTATTCGGCAACTGAATTCTTAACTATAAGAAATTCTATTATTGAATATATGAAAGCTGTTTATCCATTAGATTATCAAAATTTCTCCGAGTCTGACCTAGGTGTAATGCTTGTTGAAGTTATAGCTTATATGGGTGCAGTACTATCTCTGAAAGCTGATATGTTAGCTAATGAAAGTTTTTTGTCTACAGCACGGAACAGAAGAAATGTAAAGAAGCTTCTTGAATTAGTAGGAGTGAGAATGAGAGGCCCATTAGCTGCTGCCGCAAACGCTACAGTAACTACAGAAAATCCTCTTACAGGTGGTCAGACTAATATATCCCTCGCACCATCAAAAAGAGTAATAACTATAACTTCTCCCGAAGATGGGGGATTAATTACATATACGATGTATAAGGTGGTTGCAGGTAGAATTGCAGAGGCTACCGCTGACAGTTCGTTCCTTCTCAATTTAGAGGAGTCCAACTTGGAGGCTGGGAAAGTTTGGACTAATGTAGCCCTATTAGAAGGGGCTTTAGTGGTGGATAGAGGAACTTTTAATACATACGATAGTATTAAAGCTATTAATCTAACTCAGAGTCCCATCATTGAGGGGAGTGTTTCTGTTTATGTGGACGCTCCTGGTGTATCTGATGCTTCGGGAGCCTATACCCGAGTTGAAAGTATTTACTTCGCTTCGGGAGTTAGTGATAAAATTTTTCAAGTTAACCTTAATGATGCATTTGGAGGAACTATTGTCTTTGGGGATAATATGGCAGGGATCTCACCACCCATAGGCTCCGATTATGAAGTTACTTATAGGATTGGAGGGGGTACAAGAGGAAATATTCAAGAGAGTTTTATTAATGCGGAGACTACTGTGGCAATTCAAGGGGATGATAATAACACTATGGCAGCTACGGTGGAGAATACTTCTTTAGCTACAGGAGGTGCGGACGCAGAAAGTGTAGCTCATGCTAAGAAGTACGCACCCCTCTGGTTCAAGTCTCAGGACAGACTTGTAACTCTAGAAGATTATGTGGCGAGAGCCTCTAAATTCATCTCTAGCTATGGAACTGTAGGAAAGGTTACGGCTGTCGTAAGAAAGGCTTACAGTTCAGCCAATATTATTGATGTGTATGTCTTAGAGAGAGCAAGTGATGTTCAACTTCAGCAAGCCAGCACCTCGTTCAAAATGGAGATGCTAGACTTCCTTAACGAGAAAAAAATGCTTACTGATGAGATTGTAATTGTAGATGGTATTGTAAGAACATTAGATTTAGTTACTACGATTTCAGTAGATAGAGATCTTCTTCCAAGAGAGGAAGAAATAAAAGCTTCTACTAGAGGTTCTATCCTGCGTTACTTCAATAGCGATAATATTGATTTTGGAGATCCCTTTATTCTAACAGATTTTATAAGAACAGTATTTACAGATGTTGCTAGAGTAAGATATGCCGAAGTGGACAACCTGCTTTCGGATATTTTTGTAGAGTTTAACGAAGTTATTCAGCTAAACAATGTTACGATAAATGTTAAAGGAGTCTAATGGGGATTAACTTCAAAGCTTTTGATCCTACTACTAAGACATACTTCAAGAGAAATTATGGAGATGCCTTAGAAAAGATTATACCTACGGTTTATTCCATGAAAGACTTTGATCTTAGTGGAGTGGAGCATGATCCGTTGGATCTTCTATTGAAGACTCATCTTCAAGCGGCTAATAACCTCTCCACAATTCTCCCCATCTCAGCCACCCCTAACTTCTCTGCCATAAATACCCTTTCTGGGATCGCACCCTTCTTTATAAAACAGAACGAAAACACCAGGGTTACACCTTTCTATTTTGAAAGAGATATTCTAGATCCCTTAGAATTTCAACTTGAAGAATTTAATACAAGCGCAGAGTGGAAAACATATTTAGACACTCATTTACTTCCTGCTATAAGGCTTAATGCGCCAGCGTCAAGCATCACCACTCCAGCAGGAGTTAGTGCGAATTTATATACTGCTTATGGGGTTGCGGGAGCTTCTGGACTCCATGAGTATTTAATTAACTCTCTAGGGTGGTTTTACTTTTTAAACACAAGTGCCCCCACAGGGGGTTCGTATGATCCATCTTCCTTTGTCTCAGATAGCTTAACGGATTTATTCACAGGTACTAGTCTGTATATTACTGAAGGGATCAAAGGCTTTGAAGAACACCTATGGAAAAATTATCTAGATTTACCTGCTTTTCAGAGAGCAGAAGTAGTTCCTACTGATTTTGTATCAGGAGTATCCTCTAGTACTTATACTAGTGGAACCCAGAACTTAGATAGACTAAAAACCCTTGTAGAAATTCTCTATTCTCCTCTATACGCAGATGCTACAGACTTTAAAGTAAAGGAAGCATTTGAAGATTATTTAGTATATAATACTTTTACTCCTCAAGAGGTTCCAGCAGGACCATTCAACAAATTATTACGGGTTCTTGGGTATTCATATCAAGATGTTAACTCTCCTATTGATAAATTAGAATCTCTATATGATATAGATAATTGTCCCGAAGAGTACCTACCTCATTTAGCTGATCTAATCGGTTGGGAATTATTGGGAGCAGACCCTGGAAGGTGGAGATCCCAAATAAGAAACGCAGTTAGGATTTATAAAGCTAAAGGAACAGAGTGGGCTACCCAGCTTCTTTTAAAAACATTATTTGGAGAAAGTAATACTTTCAACTTGTCAGGAGTAATGTATGATTTACATGAATCATATCTTCCTTTTCTAATCTATTATCTCCTTAGTACTGGAACTTCTTATTTTAACCAAGTAGGCTATAAGGATAATCCTTTTGATCTCTGGACAGAAGCCCTAGCTTTGCAATATGGGGTGGTTGTTCCAGGAGATACTAATCAAGCTGACCGTTCTGCTATTGACGCTGACTCTAATATAAGACGATGTGTGGATAAAATATTAAGGGTCTTGTGGCAAGACCATTCTGCCGACTTTCTCTTCGGAAACGGGATATTTCCTACTCCTGGTTCAGACCCCGCCTTTACATTCAATTATAGAGGTAGGGCATATCCCATCCCGCCTTTCGAGGAAGTTAGGTATTACGAGAAAGTACAAATAAGCCAGCCATTACTAACTACGCTTCAGACGGAATTAGCGATTTTTGAAGTAGATAGTGATTTAGTAGCCTCTACGATTAGCTACATCGCTTCTAAATCTCTCTCTAGTTTAGATGATATTAGTTTAGGAAACCGATTCGTCCTCTTTACTTCTGGCTTTGAACTTCCTCCTAATTTTACAGAAATACTGGGTGATATATCAAATAAGAGAGCTAGTTTTTTACCTCTGTGGAGTGGAAAATCATCTCATTTTGATCTTCATCTAAGTGCTGATAATTATTCTCAATCTAAAAAGTCTGCGATTCCTGATACTGCTCTAGGGATTGTACTAGCCCTAAAAGCTTTAAATAAAACTATACCCGCTCACGCTATTCCAAGGGTCAAACTATTTTTAGACGCTTTTGAATACCTTCAGACTACCCTATTTGCATGTCCTCTTCCAATGCATACTCCCCTTGATGTGTTTACATCCAGTACGGTAGTAAATGCGTGGGCTCTTTCAGGAGTAAACATGACCTACTGGGGAGAGCAACAAGGGTTGGGTCATGGATTATCTTCTACTAATATTTCTCGTCCTTATGTGAACTCTGTTGGAGATGAAATAATGGATGGAAATGGTCAGCCAGCATGGGTAGGAGATGTTCCTAAAGTGAACTCTGCTCCTAGAAATAATTTACGAAGAAGAACTTTCCATATGTCTCTGCCTAGAAATGGGTATTATTCTAGAACTGGTTTCGATATGCCCAATAGTTATGAGCCTTCTACCCTAGATTTGAATACAGGAGCTTCTGGAGGGGGAGCTTTGCTTTTGGGTTACAACTATTCTGCGTGTGAGTTTCAAGACCCATTCCCATCAGGGGTAAGTGCTTTACACCCTGTCTGGTCCTATTGTGAAACTAGTGCCTCTGAGAGGCAGTTTTTTGGTGTAGACTCGTCTAATACTTTTCATTGGAGAGGTATAAAAAATGTTAATGATGAGTTACAAGAGGGTAATTGCCTACTGTATGTCAGAAGAGAGGAATGTCCTGAGATAATAAGAATAATGCATTCAACCCAAGAAAAGGATGCTTTGAGGGCTGCCTATGAGCATTACAAAGATGTATCTGGGGACTGGCAAGCTTCTACTACTTGGTTAGACCCAATTCAATCCCTAGCTAATAGTGCTTTTAATGGAGTAAGTAGTTGGGATCAGTACTCTGACTACACCTTTGGGTCTGGGGTACAAGAGGTTTACAATCGCTATGCTAGAGAGTTCGGTAGACACGGCACAGCACCCCACTTAGTAAGCGGAAGTTATGATCATGGAGGGAAAACTGTATTCTCCCACATTTACGGACCCTTACTGTATAATGGTAACTTTACACAAAACGGTTCCGCTACCACAATGGTTGCCTCTTCTTTCACTCAGTCGGGATTCGGAGGGGTAACATCCTCAGTATTATACGACTCTGGGGCTAGTTCCATTCAGAATGAGGCTTCTAGTTTGGTAATTGGAGTTGGTAGTATTGCGTCTCTAAAAGGAGAGTACCGATATCCTTTTGCTTTAAGTGGTATTGAATTTTGTTATAGATCGGATGTTGAGACAACGCAGGACCAGTTTCAACCTTCCTTTAAAGTTTATAGACCATCACCAAAATATATTGAAGGTAATCCAGGAATAACTCCAACTCTCCTTCACGAAGCAACGCTTGAGATAGATGCTAGGAATAATAATGTTAATATAGTTCCTAGACTTAGATTTAATCTATCAGGGTATGGGAATAGTTCTGTTTCAGCCAACATCCTTCTACCTGAACATGACTTCAACTTTAAAATGAAGGTAGCCCGAATGGATGGGCAACCAACATATCAGAACAAAGTGTGGGTGTGGATACACACAATGCCAGAGAATGGGCTGTTCTGGTCATGGCATCCTAGAAGCACTTGGAATTATGATAACAAGTATCATAATGGGGAGTGGGTGTCCCATACAATAAGTGAAGTTCTAACTTCTCCTATAGTAGAGGCTTACGCTAATGTACAGAGTATGTCTACTGAATATACTGTACCTCAAGCTTCTCCTGTAGCTATTACCAATTTGGAGGAGACAGATTTTCAAACTATTTCCTTAAAATTCAATACTCATAATAAACAGACTAGGTTATCAAGTAACTTTAAGTCCTACCCTAAAGAGTATCAGCCAGCATTCCTTCATAGGACTGATCAGCATTATGTGGTAGAAGTTTTATTTGAAGCACCCTATGATGGAGATAGTAGGTACATTATTCCAGAGGTTACTATAATAGATAAGACTCTAGCCGAAACCGCTCTAGATGAGTTTACGATATCTTATACGGACGATATAGGAGAGTTACACTCTAAGAAAATAACTAGAACTGGATTAGATGATTACAGAGGAATATTCAAGTATATGAACACATTAGCCGCAAGTAGTTTAGGTCGTGGGTTTGGAACACGCATAGCTGCCGATAGTTCAGGCATATTTGAAGCAAGTGGAGGAAGTAGACTGAATTATCGTTATCATCCAAAATGGGATCCTGATACTAAAGCTAGTTATACCAGTTCACCAGCAGGGCTATACACCCTAGTAGATTTTAAAGAGGGATCACCATGAGAGGTAAGCTAGAAGTATACAAGTGCTATGGAACTTCGGAAGAAGAGCTTCTAGTAGAAAGCCAGAATACGGTTGTAGACGGTGCGGGAGAGGTGTTAGTAGACATCATGACTGCACACTCCAGCCTCTCTGGTATTGCTGATCTGTCCTCTATCCTTGACACTTCTAATTATACTATCCAAGCTATCTCTTTTGGGAAGGATAGTAAAGGGTATAATCGTCATGCTCATGAACTTACAGCTAGAAAGGGGTATGGAGCTTTTGCTAGTTCTGTAAATAATACTCCTTTTGTAAGAATTGCTGTTATACAAGGAGTAGTTTATGACGATGGTGGTCTTACGGTGTCTTCTTATGTTCCCACAGATGCGGGGAATCTTCTTCCCTCTTTCGTTACCCCCAGGCAAACACAATTGGAGGTGAACGCTCTTGTGTCGGGGGAAGTTACAGAGGCTGATGGGACTTCGTTTGTCCCCCCTTCCTCTATAAGTGATCTTTGTTCAGGTATTTCAGAGGTAGGACATAATTTGAATACCCTAGCCTATGCGTCCAGTCTATCCTCTACTTCTGCTATATTAGTTCCTGGAATGACTCAACTTCTTGGATGCTATCCCGCAGGAAGTGGGACGGGAGGCACACCTTTTTGGGCAGTTTCTAGCGATGCTGGTATCCAGGTTGGGGCAGGGTTTACAGATGTAATCTATGCTTCAAGTTACAATGGTTTATTCAATCAAGTAAGCTCTATGGATACTAGTGGTTTTGTAAACTTTGTAGGATCGTCTACAACTGACACAGCCCTCGCCGCAGGGTGGTCTGGGTTAACCGTATCTGCAAATACAACTATAAATCATGCTCTTCATGCTTCTAATACAGGAGAAATAGCATACAAGGTTATAGTTGGGAGTGGGGATTTGGGAGCTTGTAATCTATATGGAGGGATTTACAATATAGGATTGTGGGCTATGGATCTATGTAAAGCTCAGAAATATAATAATCCACCTTTCGTATTTGGACCTATAACAAATGAGAAAAGGTATAAGTTGTTTTCTAAAAAGAGTTTACTAGATAATATTAGCCGTACTGTAGACTATGGGGACCCCAAGGACCCAGGATGTAACCGTTACGCGGATCTTACTTTAATTTGGAGATTATATTTCGTATGAAACCTAAGCCTAGTATTAGTGGACATTTAACTGTCACCAAGAAGTTTGTTGATAACAGACCTGATGAGGTGGTAGTAGATGGAGATAATATCATTACTATAGGGTTTGCAACTCTTCTTGCTGATATTATGCAGGGAGTGTATGACCCTACTGTTACTACAGAAGATATTACTCTAGGTTGGTTACAGTTAGGAACGAGTTCTCAAGATGACTGGGCAACAAATTATTTGTATGAGCTATCTGCTCCACTCACTATACCAGACTACGGGGACCACACCAATCTACATTTAGAGGAATATAACCAGCTTTATTATGAGGATCCTATTAACCAAATAGGGGTGAGTAGTAAAGAAAACACCTTCATTGATTTAAGAAAACCCGATAATGCTCATGTTACAAAGATGAGTGACAGTACTATTTGTTTTACTGTTATGATTGATCAACATACATTAAATGGACATAATCTAACTGAAGCTGGGTTATTTTTCAATATTACTAAAGAGCATCTTGAGCCAAAAAAATTACAATTAGGTGCTTATAAATCATTTGGATTCGATGATGGGTTAGGTATATCTACTCCTCTACAAAAGAATAGTGATTTTCTGCTTCAAATTGAATGGGTCTTAGCTATCAATATAGATAATCAGGTTAACCTAACTCCTACCGAGATAGGAGATACCTATAACTTCTATAAAAGTCCCTTTGTAAATCCTAATGGGAATGCCTGGGTGTGTTATTTCCCTAATGTAACTGCCCAAAACAAACCAATAACTAAAAGAAGTACCATTCCTGATAATCTTAGACTCAATGTAGAAAATTCCTACTTATTACGCCTATTGCAGAATGGCTTTTCCGTTGTAGCATTCGACTACGATTACCCTACAACAACCTCTTCTACTCCGCTATTTACTTCTTCTTTTGATAGTAGTGCGGGGCTAGTCCCTTCTTCTACTACTCCATTAAGGCTTCCTAATGGATTAACAAATAGCTTTACAGATGCTGTAAGTTCTATCCAATTTGCAAGAGAACGAGGCGAAGCAGTTGAGGCTGGATGGAATTTAAATCCCAATAATGTTATTGTGGCTGGTAATGGGTTTGGAAGTACCTTAGCTGGGTTCTTAGCGTATGGACCAGAATGCTCCGCATATGGAGCAGTACCCATGACCTCTGCTACATATGAAGCTTGTTCGACCAGGGCTATAGCTGTAGCTAACCGAGAAGGGATCATGGATTGGGCAAGTTGGTATCCATATACCCTGAGTACTTTCGATTTTAAACTTGCTGGAATCCCTAAAGAAGTGGGTATGTTTGGAAGTGTACTGGCTTCTGTGGCTGAAGGAGGAACTCTAATGTCCTCCAGTACAGACTACTATGATACTTCCACTTTTATAAGCAGTAGTCTTAGTGGGATGGGAGCTTTAAGTTCTCTCTTATTCTCGGATTCTGCGGTAGCTACTGGGTCTGACGGGCTTCAAACAGGGCTGTATTGGTCAGCGATCCCTTCCTTAAAGGAGTTGTACCAATGGAGAGAGGTTCCCATGTATGCTAAACGGTGGTGGTCCCCAACATACCAAGCATCATGCTTAGGCCGCATTGGGGATGAAACGAATATGCCTGGAATAACTTGGGGGCATTTAGATAATTCTTCTGTGTTCTCTCACATGAGTTATGTGGGAGCTTCCACTTCCTCTGCTGGTACAGACAGTTCTCCGATCTTTAAATTATATAATGTAGGGGATAATACTTATACCCCTATACCCACAATCGTTTACGAGCCAGCCGTAAACCTAGATTTATCAGGTCATTCTGTCTCCTCTGTGTCAGCAGGAAATGGAAATGCTTATAGACGAGCAGACCATATCTCAAATGATATGTTTGATATTATGCAAGGGCATACTTTAAAGAACGAATTAACTCCGTGTGCAACTACTTCGTCTTTTGTTAATAATTATTCCGCTAGTAAAAATAAAACAGTTGCTAGTGAGTTTGTATCAGGAGCAGTAAGCCACTATCTTGATTGGGACATACAAGATGTAGCCCGTTGTGATAGAGACAGAGTGGATTGGGCTCTTAGAGTTGTAGTTGAGTTGGATAGCTGGTATAATCAATTCTTGGGACCACAGAATGCAGAGGGGATTTCTGTTGATTATACTACAGGGCAAGGCTTTAATGTAGTCTTCATTTTGGCTGATGATATAGGTATTGATCAGCTAGGGATGTATGATAGAACTAATATTACTTCTGGGAACCCTACTGAGATAAATATGTTCTCAACCGATCACACCTTCGGACCCTTATATCCCCATACCCCTCAATTGAGTGCTATGATGGAGGGAGGAATTATGTTTACGGATGCTAGAGTTAATACTATGTGTACCCCCACAAGAGCTAATATCCTAACAGGAAAGAATGCCTTCTCTAGTAAAAAGTTTAGTAATTATGATGATAAAGTAGAAAATAATAATGGGAAAGTATTGAGAGGGTATTGGGGACATGGAATAGCCACAGTAGCTACAAATAAAGCGTTGAGATTGAGGGGGGGTATGGAAGGATTAGGAATAACTCATCCCATATGGTCTAGGAACCCTGATGATTACGAGGGAGACACCATACTCCAATCCCTATCAAACCTCATCTTGAGTGAGAATGGAGGAGTCTCAACTTGGGGAGTTTCTAATTTTAAGATTCTTCCTCAACTACTAAGGGAGCGAGGGTACTACAGTTCGATGATAGGTAAGTGGCATCTGTGTGAGTGGAACCAATTCTCTACTTATTATGAAGCATCATCAGCAGAGTCTACTGAATATACCTCTTTCTCTGGTACTGGTTGGCCGCATGTTTCTGTTGTAGGAAAGTGGGACGATTACAGAGCTATGTTTCAGAACCTCAATAATCCTCCAATCCCAGGACACAAAGATGACAGACCTAGTGCAGCCTCTAGTGTAGCTAACTGGGATGATGATTTCCCTATTAATGATCCTAACTCGGCGTACATTAACTATTTTATGAATATCAATGGGGATATTGTAACAGTTTCTGACGCAGGGTATACCACATTCCCTCAATCGAATTCTGGGGTAGATGCTCTTCCATATCGTCAGGGAGATGTATCTTCGTATGCTACAGTTAAAACTTTTGCGGAAGCTAGTGCGGTGTTCAACTCGGCTCCCCAACCTTTCTTTATGTATCTTCCCTTAAATACCGCTCATACTCCCTACACCTACCCCCCAAGTAGTACAGTTTATACTGATAAGTATAATGAGAATCATACCCAAAAGTTGATGGGGACATTAGGAGCAGAGGGAGGACAGGATATACCCTATACTGACGCAGCAAGCGCAATATGGGTTAATCAAAATGCGATGATAGAGAGCATGGATTATTGCATGAGTGGCTTCCTAAGTAGCCTGGATGTAGATAGAAAAAATAGAACCCTGTTTATATGGATGGGGGATAATGGAACTGATGATAATATTTGGAGCTACTATATGAATTACGCAGGAGCCGACTCATCTGATTATGGAGGGTTGGGTGCGGTTAGTGGGATTGGAGAGATTTACAGTAGATGGGAAAACGCTACTAACCCTGATTACGGACAACTCCAATACAGGCGGGGTGGGGGAAATGAGTATGATGACAACCCAGGAGGGGGGATGAAGGGAACAACCTACGAAAGAGGGGTTAGAGTTCCTATGTTTGCAAGTGCTTCCTTTATTCCAGGGTCTGCTAAAACTGGAAACACTCCAGGTAGTCTTAATACTGCTAGTGCTATGGTAGATGCTATAGATATTTATGCTACTGTAGCCGATGTTGCCCGTGTAATTAAAAATGATATCCCTCTCGTCGCTGGGGGTCCTTATCATAGATACGAAGGAACCTCTTTCTTACCTGTCTTAAGTGGATCTCTTTCTCACGATAAAGAGTTTTCCTTCTTTGAGTTTTTCTCTCCATATGGTGGAAGTCAGGGAGCAATTAGTTGGAACGCGGGTCCAATCTACGCAGGAAGAGGAAGTACTACTGGGAAAGGAATCGAAATTAATGTAGATAATAATGAGAGCCAATTGTGGTCTTCATATACCCCACCATCCCCTGCGGGATATGTAAGCGGGGTTGCTCACTTTCCTACTTCTAGAAGAAGGGGTATGGTAGTTCGATCTACAGGAGCATTATTAGGAAACTATGAGGTTACTGCTGCTAATGCTCTAGGGACTCCCGATTACGGTACTATATCTGACGCTAGTGCGGGGACTTGGAAAGTTCTTCGTTCTACAAGTGGGCAGGACTACTCAGAGTTCTATCATCTAAAAGAGTATGATAATACTCCAGTAGACCCATATGAGTTGAGTAGTATTTTCTTAGGTTCTATGCAGGATGCTGCCGCTGCTGATGGATCTTTACTTGATCAACTACTAGACCGTGCTAATGTTGAAGATCATGCTGATATGTGGTGGCAATTAGCTAGAATATACCACGCAATAAATACCTCCTTGCAGCAGTATTTAGATTATCGAATAGATCCAGGAACAACTATAACTAATGGACAGGTATAAAGGATATATACTAATATGAGTAATGTACTAGGAGAACTGAACCCCGTAGGCTACCTAGAGGTTTGGAAAAAATACAAAGATGGAACCGAGGAACTCCACTTTTCAGACAATAATATTATTGTCTCTGGGATGGGGGTGGGTTTAGCGTTGCTCTTTGGTGGTATAGGGTCTAACTCTGTCTTAGACTATCAGATAAAGTACGCTCAGTTAGGGACGGATGGTGTAGCTGACTACGGAGTGTCCACTTATACTCTAGTAAATGAACTAACTCAACTCCAATATGGAACCTCTTCTTTAATAATAGAAACGCACGAACAAATAAAAAATGGGATATTAGATCCGCAGTATATGATTATGATGCCTCAAGAAATGATCAGAAGAACGGCACCAAATTCGGTTCAATATATTATAACCCTAGATAGTAATAGTACCAATGAGATGACTCTAAATGAAATTGGGATCTTGATGAAAAACCCAACAGGGTATGATGGGGATCCTAGGCCCATGTTAGTTGCATATAGAGTATTTAATGAAGTAACTAAAAAAGAGGAATTTTCTCTAATATTTAAGTGGACACTAAGTTTTTAATATGGCATTCAATCAAAACGACATTTATGTAGAGGGTGGAGATAATAAGATCCTCCACTTGTGGACCCCAGGTGTAGAGAAGTTTGATACTAGCTCCTTTTATAACTGGGAGCAAGATAATATTCCACTCTACGATTTAGAAGAAAGAACTTATTACTTGTGGGAAAAGGCTGGCTGGCCTACCTCTGGAAGTCCTCAAGTAAGTGGTGTAGTCTTTTCTGTGTCTGCTGATGCCCTGGGAACACAAACTTATGTTGATGATCCAAACCTATTCTTACATCTAAGTGGAGCGTTAAACGCTCTTCCTGATATTATCAGATATCCTATTAGGATTGAAGTGGGTAACTTTGGAGATCTGGGAGAGTTAGTATTAAACAACATTCACTTTACAGGGAGTGGTGCATTAGAGATTGTAAATAGGAACTTCGGTTGTATTAATCCAGGTCAAGGGCTGAATAGTGATGGATCTTTATCCTCTATAGCTAAGGATGCTGATTATGGGATTCCTGCTGGATATGCAACCCTCAATCTCGATACATATGTTACTCAAATCTCTTCTCTGGATTTAAGCAATACTCTTACTGATACCTCCTGTCTAGGTATTGGGCCTATCGCATCAGCCGTTGGTGATGAACGATGGGAGGATAATACTATTATCTTAGGGCAGATGGTCCATGAAACACAAACTCCTGCGCCTGCATACTGGGTCAAAACAGGAAAAATGACTGCAAGTTTATACCATAGTGATCCTCTGAATGCAGCCCCAAATATTTTCGACTTACTCAATTATGGGGCGTTAAATGATTATAGCATTAGTGCTTATGATATTTCGTCCGTTACTAATGAAATAGTAGTTGGAGCGGCTGGGACGGTTATGAGGGAAGATTATGATCGTGATAAAACTTATACTGAGCTTAATGGAGTAGGTTTAGTTGGAGAGTTTTATGGTAATTGGTTAAGTAAACTTGAGGTTAATAATTGTGGAGGCCCAATTTATATTAGAAATTTTGCAGTAGATGGGGGCTTGGGGGCAACCATTCCAACTAAGCACCATACTAGACACGGTATCAATATAAATAACTCTGAGGTAGTCTTAGAGCATTGTGCTGCCATACGGTGTTATGAAACGGGATTTAATTTAGTAAATAGTAATGTAATCTTAAGCAGAGGTGCTTGGGCATATAGAAACTATGCACTAAGCTCTAATGTCGCTGATGCTGGCCTAGGTCGAGACACTACCATTAAGGGAGTAGGATTCAACCTATTCAATTCCAATGTAGTCCTGAGTTCCGTTGGGGAGTATGGAGCTAGTGGTGCTGCCGCAGCCTTTGCATCTACTAGAAATGATAGAGGAATGGTGATGTATAATTCCATTCTTACAGGAGGAGACAAACGGCTTACTTCAACTGATTCACAAACAATGACCTCTCTTCAGTTGTTCGAAAATTCAGATAGAGGGTTGTTAATGAATAGCTCTAAATTGGATTTAAATGGAGCTATGGATATTTGGTTGCACCCTGTAGGAATAGAGGCTACTAATTCTGACATTCTAATAGATGAGTTATATGTAGACCATTCTCAAACATTAGGGATAGAGTTAAAAAATTCTCACTTAGTTTATGCAAAAAATGCCCCTGATATTGTAATAAAGACGATTGTTGCGTCAGATCAATATGCTAACAACAACTCTCCCCAAGCAGCGGGAGGTGTGTATTATATTTGGATGGACGCCCCAGGGATGGTACAGCTTGATACTAATGGACAACATTTAAAATTAAATAATTCTAAATATACACACCCGCGACTTACTAGCGGGGCTGGGCTAAGTAGATGCAAGTATAAGAGAAACCGTGGGGCTTCTCCAGCCCAGACTACTAATCTCCTATCTATCCCTGCTATTGTTCTAGAGAATAACTCTTTAGCACATTTAACCTATGCTAGAATTCAAACCCAGACTGGTGCTAATTTTGGGGCTGGCGGGAATAATGGCGCAATACCTACTGGGGATGCTGGGGCCTTTGGGCAGGGAGGAACCTCCAATGCTAACTACGGAGCTTGTATCCTTGTGGATAATCATTCTACTTGTAAGCTCGTAGGTGGAGATGAACAGTTTACTTGGTTAGATGGGCCTAGTGATTACGAAGATCAGATCTATACTGCTAATGCTTATGTTACTAATGGATCCAACTTAAAATTACACGGACCTACTCTGATTAGTAGGGCTGGTGTGAATGTCTTAGTTGATAATGATTCAGTTTTGGATATCTGTCCTCCTAAAGACGAATATGGATTTATTGATAATGAACAATGGGATCTTACTACCGCTCAAAATCAGACTAAAGTTGACCTCCACTCCAGTAGGGCTTGTTTGGTTGCTGATAATAACTCCGTCATTAACATGGAGGACTGTGGAGATTATAATGCTGATTGGGTTTCTGGGGCAGCAGACGCAGCGGTTCATGGGGAATTAGAGGGTTGGTATGCTTCTGGCTTAGTATTAAGTGCAAACTACTCCACCTATGAAACTTCTGCATGGCACGATTACGGATCCGTTCAGTTCTACCCTAATCCCCAGCTACAAAATGAGGGAGCAGGTGGTCCTGGGCTTGATTCATATAATATGGTCGGCTCCGTTGTCGAGTCAAGAAAAGCAACAGATGTTCAAGATTTTCCTTTAGCAGTCGATGCTGATGATATAGCATATTTCTCTAAAGGAGGCATGTGTCTTCGTTCTATGAAAGGAAGTAGAGTAAATGTTAGGAATGTTAACTTCCCTTGTGGTTGGAACAATACTTCTGCTCTGTATTACGATTACTCTGCTGACGATGATCCCCAAGGATGTACCCAGCTAAGGATTTGGAATATTGATTCTACTTCTAAGCTCGATATGAGCTATACTTCTGTGAGTGGTCACTTCCCTCCGTTGGTGGGATATAATGGTCCCTCGGCTGTGTATGTGGTGGATGGGGTGGGAGCTACCGATGCTGGTGTTCCAGACAGCACCTTATATACCAGTAGTTTGAGTGTTTTAGACTCCTTTGGTTCTTCTGGGGCACCAGTAAACCCACAGGATAACACCCATACTGATCCTCAAAACTTTGGTCCGTTTAGAATATATTTTGCTCCTAAACAATTCGCTAAGTACTTGGTTTATAATAATCATCCAAGTGACGAAACAAGTGTTATTTACCAAACTATAGCCCAAGGATATAATATGTCGGGTTCGTGTTCTTCCATCTTCATAGGTACTTCAGGTGGTCCCGATCTCTATAGTGTTTATGGAGCAGGACCCACTTCTCCGAGCGGTATCCAGGGAGCTATTAGTCTTTCTTCTCTAATGGCATCGGCTTACTTCGGTGATTCTGAATTTGGTAGGGCTAAGGATTGGAGAAATTATACCTCGGCTGTGGCATTTACAGCAATACCTCAAGGAGATCAATCATGCGGTAGAGGTGGAAAAATAGGAGATGCTACTGATGATAGCATTCCTGAGAGATTCGGATGCTATAACATGGGGTATTTCAAACCGTACTTTAAACATTGGAAAGAGTCTAACTTCTTCTATGCCAAGGATCTCCTTCCTCAAGATTACGACAGTAGGGTTATACTAGATGAGTCCGCTATAGCTATTTTCGCTAACGCTAAAAATGCTACATTAGGTACTGCTGGTAGGCCCAAATTAATTACCATGAAAACTTCAACTACCTCTTTTGCTGGAGAGGGAGGGCAAGCAGAGGCAGATTTAGCAGGACGAGGGTTCCTGTCAGCAAGCGAATTTGATTTGAATAAACTAGACTAATGACATTCTTCGATAGCAACTTTATTTTTACGGCTCCTGTTAGGAAGTTTAAGGCTAATGATCCTTATTACTGGGAAGTTGATAATATTCCTGTTTCACAGTTAGAGGAAAACTGCCTATGGCTGAAAGATCAGGTAGAAAATATTGTACAGGAGGGAGGAGGCAACCAGCCAGCTATGGGGGGTGGTGGACAAGGTGCTGGTGCTCAAGGAACCAGCTTTGCTAACATCACTAGAGCCAACTTTAGTGATTTAAAACCTAGTGTTGCTGGCTCCACCGTAACTGTAAATCCTGGTAGGTTTACTGCTAGGATTAATGATGCGGCTACTTTAACTCTGCCACTTAGCCAACCTACTCTAAATGCTGGTGCTAGTTACTTAGGTGAGGGTACTAACTGGATTATGAGCAACCCTGGTGCGGTACGGACTGCGGTGGATCAGATCTTTAGTACTGTTGGGAGTGAGGCATTACATCTTAATGGATTATTTGAACAGTTCTCTGATTATGCCGTGTATAAGGTAGGTTTAGGACAATATGCGTATACTGGTACTACAGTTACCTCAACAAATCTTGATGATAATTTATCTTATACTGGTTTCCCTTTAGTTGATCATGAAAAAGTCTATGATATGCTTAATAATATATTTACTAATACATTAAATAACACATCATATGATCAACCATTAGCTACCGAATTTACGAAAAGGTGGAGAGGCGTAGCTAGAACTGCTGTTGTAGATGTGCCACAAGCATTAACTCTTGAGGTCCCTGATTTCAACCCAGAGGATTTCTTTTATATCAATGAGGCTGGAACTAAAGTACTAATAGGTGGTACTTCACAGAGAATTGACCTCATTTTCCTGTACACAAAACCCATAGACCAAGGAAGTGCAAAAATTATTAGTGATGGGGGTGTGACTACCACTACTACTGCTAAACTTGGAATTCTACTGGGAGCAGGATTAGGACTGGATAAAAATACAACAGCTACGGGGCATTATGCATCCGTAATTAAGAATACAGAAGGAACTACAGGTGCAGACGCTTATATGCTTGCATCTAAAGCAGATATTGCGAGTAATGAAGGGGGAGTTTTACTGAAAGACGGTACTACGATAACAGGCTCCTTCCCTGCTCCAGATGATATCCTTAACTTAGCCCCTCTTCTTGCTAATGATTTAGCAACAAATGATTTCAGACTGGTGGGACAGACCGTTCTTCCTCTAGCTTATGTGGTAGTTACTGCGGCTCAATCAGGAACTATTCCTTCATCTCATTTAGTGGATATCAGACCTTTCTTTAGAACTACTGAGCTAACTTATGATGAGAGAGCGGGGATCGCTGCTGCCCTCCCTGGGCTGTCTCTCGCTAACCCTGCGGTGGGTAAGAGAGAGTTGGACGATCACATCTATGGAGCCATCACCGCTGCCCTGGGGACAGGGGGAGGGACTGGAGACTCCTCTCCACCCTTAGTCCCTAGAGCCGTGGGAGGTGGGTATATTTGGGGAGGTAAAAATTGGGGACCAGAGGGAGCTATCACCGCAGCCTATGGTGATGGTAATTGGTTAGAAGAAGGAATCGCTGGGATGTCATATGCTAATGTTCCTACTAACCCTGACTGGGACTGGGCTACATGGTCACAGAATTTACCTGGAACTGAAGACGGGGCTGGGTTGCATAAAAATGATTGGATGAACTTTAAGTATACTATCAACCGAGATATGTCCACAGATAGTACCTTAGATTTTCAAGAGCCTGGAGGGTCCTTAGATCAGGCTGTATTTACTAATTCTTTTGGAACTGGTATTGGATTAGGGTCTACTCAAAGTGCTGATGGAGATCCTTCTCCCCTAATGATGTATTGGGTGAGGAAGCGATTTAATTTTACTCTCCCTTCTGGGTATGCTAGTTATTGCGTTAAGGCAGCTTTGGCTAATTGTGTTCCTTTAACGCAGGGAGGATTTGGTAAAAATTCTACTAGGGACTTTGAATCAGGAAGTACAGAAGGTATTTGGATAACTAAGGGACCAGGATGGTTTGTAATTAATGTGGGTTGGGTTGGACCAGACCCATTCCAGGAGGTAGGTGAGCATTGGGGTGGTTGGTCTACGGACACAATTAAAGGTTGCTCCTTCCCTTCCTCTAATAGAAATTCTAATAAGTTTAGATCTTGGGCAGCGTTACATACTGGTCTTGAGGCAAAACCTATAGCGGACGGTAATAATACTAATGTTACAGTAGGGGATTCTACTACTGGTTTTATTCCTGCTCAGAGTTCTGCTCTAGAGACTAAGTGTGATCAAGTAGGTGCATGTACCTATCCTACAGTTGTTTTTGAAGTTACAGCGTTCCCTAGTGGTTGGGAAAATGATGGGTTCTTACTATACAATGCAAATATGCCCCATGATGGAACGACTACTCTGGTACTAAAGTAAAATAAAATGGCAAACCCTGCATATGACGATAAGCTATGCTTTGTCTTTCCCCCACCACCTCCACCTGAAGATCCTCCCGATGGTGGGGATACTGGTGGTCCTGGGAATGGTCCTGGGATTCCTCCTGACTTTGGGACAATAACTACTACCAAAGCTGAGACTACTACCACACCACCAACAACATCAACAACATCAACAACCACAACAACCACAACAACCACAACAACACCAACAACATCAACAACATCAACAACCACAACAACCACAACAACACCTACAACCACAACAACAACAAAAACAACAACAACATCAACAACCACAACTCCTACTCTTGAACCACCAGAGCATTGTTATGCGTGTGCCGCTGGGGACACTACCAGCGAGGAGTGTGATTGCAACGGTAATTCTCAGAGTGGGGGTCCTTGTGATTGCATTACTCAGCACCATGATTGTGTAGATTTAGGTGAGTTTCCTGTTGGCAAGTGCCCTACAAATAGTGATACAGATAATACCTGTGGTGGAACTGAGAATTGTGGGGATGTGGTTGGTGATCCTACGGATTGTGGAGAAAAACAATGTTTCCATTGTGTAGAGGGAGATACAGAGAATGTTCCTTGTACAGGTCTGGCGGGGGAACAATGTACTTGTACTGTAACTCACTCTGAATGTACGGAAGATGGTTCACCTATTGATTACTGTGATGATTGTAGTGGAGAATCAACAGAAGACGATTTTTGTGATGGGGAATGTGTAGACGAAATGAGTCCTCCATATGATTGCGGTGGTGGGGAACCTGGACCACCTGGAGAAAGTGGGGGAGGTAATGAGGGTTATAGTGGAGGAACTACAGGGGCTGTTGGTAGGATCGACTACAAGAGTGCATTCGCTGATGGGGTTATAAGCGAGTTTGGAACCTTCGTGGTTGCCAAACCGCTTTATAAAAGATCATCGTCTACCTATTTTACGAATAGGACTTCTAAACTTGCTCCCAAGTTAAGCTACGGGGGAGGATCTCTTGTTGCTTACTTTAATGATATTCAACAGTTCTCACAAAAGGTAGTGTCGCAAGAGGGGCACGATGGATATTTAAAGTTTGATGGTATTTTCCCCCTTCAAACAACTGAAATTAGGATGTGTAAGAATCCTTATATTTGGGTGGAGAATGAATTTGTTGATACGGTTGGGTGGTCAAAGTACTTTGATAATATTAAAAAGAAAGTAGCAACCTCCCCCCTTCCTGCTAGAAAGTATTTCTATCTATGGAGATTACTGTTTTCTACTCAATTAAACACTAAGCTCTATACCAGAGGAGGAAATAGTCTGGTAGCTTTAGATGCTCCTTCTAAAGGAGGTACTGTTTTCATTAGAGAGCCTGATGGTGATGGGGGGTATAATGCTTATACTGTTACAGGAAGAAACCACAGTATAGAGTTAGCTCACGATGATTCTTTTGATGTTGGGGGAGACGGAAAAGTTATTTTTGGTAGAGGTAAGATTTATTTTAGGGGAAGAAGAGAATTCAATTTAGCACAGTTTACAGGGGCAATAAAAACTAAAAAAGGAGTTTACATTATTTCTCAAACTAAATCTCTGATGTTACCCAAAGTAAACTCTACCTTCTTATCTATTAGAAACAAAGCTCACTTAGCTTTACTAAGAAGGTTTGATCCCCCCTTCGCTATCCCTGCATTTACCACTAAAGTAACTAACCAATTTGGGCCTCGTACTAGAGATATGCATATGGTTAACCAAGAAGGTGTTCCTAAATTCTCCAGTAGGGCTGATCCAGGGTTTTATGCTGCTCCTTCTATGCAGTCCTCTCTTGTGAAAGGTTCAGGGTTAAGCTTTAATGGGTTAGAGGACGCAAGATTTAGCTTTCAGCTTCCTACTCAACAGGAAGTTGTTGATATCTCTAGAGATTATGTTCCATATATTAATAATAGTAATTCAGGCAGTAGTCTCTTTAAAAAGGTTATCCATAGAGGGATATCTGCTGTATTAGAAATTATGGAGAATGATCGTGCTGATTATGATGCACACTATCTCTTTGATATGCAGAGCATCCATATGTATAAGAGTTTAAAAACTGATGTGGCTAGAATTTTCGATTCATTTATAGACATTGGAGGATCAAAAATATCTAGAAATATATTTCTCCATGCTATTCATAAAATGATGTTATTGGGTAGAGTAGATGATATAGACATGGAATATTATAAAAGTTTAAAAGAGCCCACCCCAGACCCCTACAACTACTCTGATCCTATTAGAACAGGGAATGATTTATCTCTAGGAACACCAAGTACTTACGGGTTTACAGCTAGGTTGGTTAGAGAACAAAGAATTAAAGAAGCACAAGCAAATAAGAAAAAGGTTAGAGCTAGAAAAATCCCTAGCTTGGTTACAGATCCTGGTAATCTCTTTGGTACAATCATTGATAACATTAAGAGCATCGACTATAGAAAATACGACGATCCAGACACAATAGGAAAGCTGAAGAAATGGTTTGTAGTTCCTGAAGACATTCGTTTGAATGTTGCTTTTGCCCGAGGTAGTCATACTATTAGAGCGTTCGTTAGTAATGATGAAACCGTAACATTTACGCATGGAAGTAGGGCTGTTAAGCTAAGTTTAAATGATAATTACGAAATACCTATAGTCCATAACGCTACAACTATAAATATACCTGTAGATCATGATAACCTTCAATATGCATATGTTCTTGATAATGATGTAAAACAAAAGTTTTTCTCACAGACAGGCGTACTAGAGGGACCTGTAATGGTAGCAGAGATGGAGGATACTGCTACTATGCTTGCATCCAGCACTCCACCAGTACTAGACTTTGAGTATTTGCTTGTACTGAACCCCAGCACTATAGAAGATGTGGGAAGACCTACCGATTTAGTGAGAGTAACAGAGGCATCTTATGCCCTCTCTTCCGAGTCAGCAGCTTCATCCACTATCGCTGGGAGCCCCTTCCCATGGAGGTACTACTATCTAGACTATGATGATCCTATGTGGACTATGCTTTCCAATGGGGCATCCATTAACTTTGAATTTTCTCAACCAAGTTTAAGCTATTTTGGTCCTAATACAAATATAAACTTAGTACGAGAAATTCCAAAGTGTATTAGACTAATACCTACTAATCTAACTAAAAATATTCCCTATCACACATTCTCTGAATTATTAACTCTTCAAAATCAAGCTCAGAAGGCTGTTAGGACGGTACGGTTCCATAGGGGATTAGAAGAAAGTGTATATAAGACTAAATTAGATCCTCCCCCTGGGTATGAACTTACTTATCCTGGATCTCCTTATGATGGTACGATGGACGAGATAGCTTATGTTACCACGGAGGATCCTTTATTTGATGTAGTAAGTAACTATAAAAATGGAGAGCAGCCAGTAAGGACTATTGATCCTATCTCAAACTTAGTGAATGTGGTGAATACAATAGCTGAAAGGTTTATATTGTCCGAAGGTGTTACTATTTATGATGTGCTTGCTAGATTGGGAGCGAAGGGATATTACTCACTATTTGGTGGGCTCTCTAATCCTGCGGTAGTTGAGCAAGTAAAAGAAGGGACAGCGAGAATGATGGGTAATAGTAAAACTAATATTAGATGGTATAAGAATACCAAATCTAATAACTTTATCTCTGACGATATAAATTCTTTTGCTGCTAGATCTAGAATAATAAGAACGCGCACGGGAAGCGTACCCACCTCTATTGATAAAGAGGTTTACAATAATATTTCAGACAGAGAATTTGTTGGTGATAGTTTCGAGAAGATAGAAGCTATACGAAAAGTAGCTACTGAGAGAGTACCTACTAAACAGTTTATCCCTAGCGGAGGTAGACCTGATGCCTAGGGTAATTAGGAAGGGTGTGGATAATGCACAGAGTCATGGGTATGATCCTTTAGGGGTGATAACATCTACAAATGCGGTTAAAACCTATGCTAATAATATTCTAATAGCTGTAATTGGAGATCCTTATACCTCTGAGCATTGTATTCCTGTTGCCTGTCACGGGATGGGGAATGCTACTGTAGGGAGTCCTGATGTTATTGTAGAAGGAATAGGAGTTCATAGGGATGCAGACTTAATTGATTGTGGGACCGTAGCAGATAACGGTTCTCCAGATGTGTTCGCTGACTCTGGGCCAGGGGCACCAGGGGGTGGTGGACCAGGGGGAGAAGAAGGAGAGGATACAGTAGGATATGTGCCTGGGACTGCTATTGTGCAGTACCAGGGGGGTGTAATAACTGAAGACGATTTTATTGACCTTTATCCTTGGGACGGAGTTCAAAATGCAGGATGGACTCCTATTCATGAAGAGGACCCAGGGGATCAAGGTATGGGACAAGTAGTAGCTAAAAACTACCCTACTGTAGGAATCTTCCCTCCGAATAGTGAGATCCCTGCGTTCTGGCAGGACCCTATTCCTTTAGAGTATGAGTCACAGGGTATGCCTGGAGGGATGAGCCTAAACCCAATCACGGGGCACATTTCAGGGAGTACAGGTCAATCGTCTGGTTCGGTATTGATACGGGCCAAAAATAATTTTTGGGGTGATTATGATCCTGATGAAGGGGATGGAGTTCCCAAGTGGGGACCTTGGTGGTCAATCCCTATTACAGAATAATGAGGTGTATATATTCTTCCTTACATTAAATAAGAAAATATATGTTTTTGGGTTTACTAACCACTAGATAACTATAGCATCTAGCTACTACCTAAATTTATTGGAGATAATTATGGATTTTAAAATGAACTTAACCGATGAGCTTCGCAGAACTCTTTTAGAGTCTGCTGCTTGGGAAAGAGTGGGAGTCCGTCCCTTAGAAAGTGAGTACACCGAACAAGGTGTTCTTGAAGAAGGGTCGAGAGGCTACTACGAAGAGTCTGACGAAGAAGAGGGCTTTGATCTTGAAGATATTCACGCTCTTTTAAGCCAGCTTCCCGAAGAGCAACTTCTTGAGCATATTGATAGTGTTCTTTCTGTTGTCGAAGCAGTAACCGAAGTTTTAGAAGAAGAAGCTGAATACGAAGACGAGGAGTAGACCCAATGGATTCTATTGGTTCTTACGCTGAGTCTTTGATCCTTCAGGATCTTGAAGGTATTAACGAAGGAAAGAAAAGCTCCTTTAGTGGTGGGGGGGGTGTAGCCGCAGAAGCGGACATGCCTGATATTTCTAATATTGATCTTAACGCTGGTCAAATACAAGAAATGATGTCTGGAAGAAATATTTCTTCCGAGATAATGCCAATTCAAGAGGATGTGCAGGAGGAGTACTACGAAGAACCTCCAGAACAGGCAGCGGACCCAATCTCCATGCTAGTTGAACAACTTTCTTACCTCGTTGAGAAAGCAGAGTCCTTAGTTAATCGTTTAGATGAAATGACAGGATGTGGGTCTGTTGGAACTAATCAGAAATTTAATCTAATGCAGTCGGAACCTTTTACCGCTCCCCCTGCTCCTAAAGTAATGAAAAAGGTAAGAAAACTGCGAAAGTATAGGAGATAGTTATGTTATTTAAATCAGACACCATGAATGCCCTTGTGACTTGTGGCCTTTTAGACGAAGGTTACGATCTTCATGAAACTTTAGAGAGGATGGATTCCTTTTCTTTCTTATTGCAAGAGGGAAGGAGTGGTGAGCTTTATGATTTAGTCCTTTGGGAAGGTAACAGAATAGACGAGGGCAAAAAGAGTAGAGCTACGCTTAGAGATAAAACGAGGAGAGCAGGGCGACAGAAGAGGGAAGCACAAGCAGGGCAACGGTCAGCAGAGGCAGGAGAAGCTGAAGCAAAGGCTAGTAGAGGTCGCGTAGAGGGTGAAGCAATAAGTCAGACGCAGAAAGCAAAAGAGGCTGGTCCGAAAGGTTACGCTGCTGGTAGAGAACAAGGTGAGGGGGAAGCAGCAGACGAAAGGCAACACGCTGAGGCAGAGAGTGAACGGGCTGACGCAGCAGAAAGACAATCAGCGGGAAAAGCACATGTCGCAGCGAAGGCTGCTACAAAGGATGCGGGACGAAAAGCAGCGAGGGAAATTGCTAAGGCTAGATCCGAAAGAGATACAGCACAACAGTCAGCAGCAGACGAAAGACAGCACGGAGAGGCAGAGGGCGAACGGGCTGATAAAGGAGAGCAGTCAGCAGAAGACGAGAGAACTCACGGAGTCCAATCAGGCCGAGCGGCTAGAAAACTAGTCGGAAAAAAAGTTAGCAAGATGAAGAAAACGATTGGGCGAATGAAGGGAGAAGCAGCCGACGAAAAGCAACATGGAGATGAGGCCGAAGGAAGAGCAAGGGCAGCACAAGGCACAGCAGCAGACGAAAGACAGCACGGAGATGAGGCTGAAGGCAGAGCAAGGGGAACACAAGGTCGAGGAAGAGGCGAAGAAGGTGGAAGAGAAGAAGGTGGAAGAGGTCGCAGAGGTCGCGGCGGGCGTGGTTTCGAAGGAACTTTTAGAGGGAGAGGCGATGATGAGCCTGGAGATGGTGGAGACAATAGAACTACACGGGACAGAATAAGGGATACTGGCGACCACCTTGAACACGAAGACTTAGAACACGATAGAGGTCGTGGTGGGAGAAGAGGAAGAGGTTTTGGGGGAACTTTCCGAGGACGGCATGATGGTGATGGTGATGGTGGTGGTCGCGGAGGTCGCGGAGGTCCCGATATTGGTGCTGCTGATCGAGATGATGATGACACCAGGGGTGGTGACGATGGTGGACGCAGAGGTACTACTGGTGAGAGTGACTCTGAAGGAGAACACCGCAGAGGTGAGGAAAGGGCAGAGGGTGAACACCGCAGAGGGATGGAGAAAACTGAACACGATAGAAAGCAAGCAGGTAAAGGCAAGTGGGGTGATACCCTTCGCAAAGGTCTTGAAGGTGCTGGAAGTTTAGTTAAGAGAGGTCTTGAAACTGGTGGTAAGCTGGCTGGTGATGCTGCCCGAGGTATAGGGAAGTTGGCTGGTGATACTGCCCGTGGTATGGGTAGAGGACTTGAACGCATGGATAAAGCAAGAACTCATCGCTACGCATCGCAGACCAAAGATAGAACTAAGGAAGGTGAGCATAAGCGCGGAATGGAACGAGATGCTCAAACACAGAAGCATGAGCGCGGAATGACGGGTGCTAGAGGGGTACACTCCTCTTACTCCCCCCAAGAGAATAACCCAGAGTTGGGAATCATGAGTGAACACCTTAAGGTGGATCAGTCAGGTGAGAATGATCATTGGCAAAACTTAATGACCGAAGTGGTTTCTAATAAGAGAGACTCTATTATGAATGAAGCCAAAAAAAAAAGCATAAGAAAAAGGGGAAGCTGAAGTCTACTAAATCTAGAATGCCTACTTACGACACAATCCAACAAGCTTTAGAGCGAACAAGCCCTGGAAAAATCTGGACTACAGATGGGGCTGATAGGACATATGTTACAAGTAAAGGACGAGGTTCCCAAAGACCACAGGTGCCAACTTCTGGAGGTAGGATTGCTAAGGGGTTCACTCCAGGAAGTTCAACCCCCTCTGCTGGGTGGTCTTCAATCAAAGCTCATTCAGTTAGAACTGCACTTAAATATCACTCAGCTTCTGGTAAGAGGCTGAAGAAAACTTATAAAGGTAAAAAATAATGCTACTCACAGATGTACAATCAGTAAGCTTTCTTCAAGTGATTGAAGAGGCTTCTTTAAAAAATAATCATTGTCCCAAAGTAAGAGGCTTATTCCAAAGAGCAGATGAAGCTAACCAAAATAAGCGTGTCTACCCTAGAACCATTTTGGAGAACCAAGTAAAGAAGCTTCAGCCCCTCATCAAAGAAAGACGCTTGTGTGGAGAACTTGATCACCCTCAAAATGATACTGTGAAACTTACTAATGCTTCTCACCTAGTCACTAAACTTTGGATGGAAGGTGCTGAAGTTTTTGGCGAAGCTGAGATTCTTAATACTCCGAACGGTAAAGTTGCTCAAGCTTTAATTACTGATGGTGTAAAAATTGGTATCTCCTCAAGAGGGCTTGGTACTCTGAGTGAAGATCACATGACAGGGCAGAAGACTGTAAACGAAGACTACAATCTAGTAACCTTTGATCTCGTCGCAGACCCCTCTACGCGAGGAGCCTACCCCTCCATTTCTGAAAGTAGAATTTTAGAAGAATCTAAGTATGAAAGAACTCTTAAAGAAGCCGTAGAGGAAAGAGTCTTTATTACTATGCTAAAGAATAAATTAAATGAGGGAGGTAAATCAGGTCCTGGTGGAGATTGGTTCGAAGACGCTTCATTATGGGATAAAGAAAAGAAGAGAAAGAAGATGTTTGGGCCGAAAATGGACGATCCTTATGGAGGTCCCGATGATCCCAACCGAAGTGAGCCTGAGCATATGGCAGCAGCCCGAAGAGCAAACTATATGGCAACGCAGCAGGACTTAATGAGGGGGCAGAAGAGGAGCGAAGAAAATAAGGCATGGCAAGCGAGGGAAGCGGCGAAGAAAAAGAAGAAGAAGAAG
>Ga0098047_10000105_pt1 | contig 31511 bp, 39 predicted proteins | sample 12_taG_FD_92585 | JGI IMG/M metagenome (GOLD analysis project Ga0098047, IMG submission 92585) | Marine viral communities from the Subarctic Pacific Ocean - 12_ETSP_OMZ_AT15267 metaG | ecosystem: Environmental > Aquatic > Marine > Oceanic | place: Subarctic Pacific Ocean | collected 2015-01-16 | reverse complement strand
AGAAACACCAGAAACACCAGAAACACCAGAAACACCCGAATAAAACGACATTATCCTCTCTTATGCAATAAACATCCCCCGTAGGGGTGTTTATTGTTTTATACATATAAATAGGAGAATTCTATGGCAACACCCACATCAAGAGATAGTCTTATAGAATATGCATACAGGGCGCTTGGTCATCCTGTGGTGGAAATTAATGTTGATCATGAGCAGGCACAAGACAGGCTCGATGATGCTTTAGACTTCTTCGTCGAGCGACACTTTGATGGTGTTGAACGAGCATATTTTAAATATCAAATGACGGAGCAAGACATAGCCAATCAATTTATTGACACTGATAATCTAGGTGCGGTGAATGGGTATAGTGGCGATGGCCCGACAGGTAAAGATATTGTGACTGTGACTAAAATATTCCAATTTGGTGATTTTGCAAATATCAACATGTTTGATGTTCGGTATCAAATGGCATTGATGGATTATTTTGGAATCAATAGAGGGCTCGGTGGCAACAGTTCAATGGGTCTGGCTAGTTATGATTCAACAAAACGATATATTAGCATGTTGACTGATTTCTTTCAACCAGAAAAAGTTGTCCGGTTCAGTAAAGTCACTAACAAACTCCACATAGACATGAACTGGAACCAAGAAATAACTACAGGTGAAAATATAATCATAGATGCATATGTTAGACTGGACCCAGACACGTTTCCAGAAATATGGAACGACCGTTATTTAAAACGATATGTGACTGCATTAATAAAAAGACAGTGGGGGCAGAACCTTTCTAAATTTGAAGGAATTCAACTTCCGGGTGGAGTTTCGTTTAATGCTTCTCAGTTAATATCTCAAGGAGAAGAAGAAGTGATGAGAATTAGAGAAGAAATGAAACTAGAAGCAGAACTCCCAATTGACTTCATGACTGGGTGATAGAGGTATTATAAATGGCCCAAAATCCATATTTTAAAGATTATTCTGGGGAACAAAACCTAACCAACGACGTTACTGTCGAAATCATCAAGATGATGGGCAAGGACATGGTTTATATTCCCAGAACACTAATCAACGAAGATACTCTATTTGGTGAGGATGACATTTCTAAATTTGATGATGGATATCAAATTGAAATGTATATTGAATCTATTGATGGGTTTTCTGGTCGTGGTGATATTGTGTCCAAATTTGGTCTTGAAATAAAAGATTCAATCGTTCTTAATGTTTCGAGAACTCGTTTCGAAGAAGCCGTCGGAACATATGAAGGCATCACACGCCCACGAGAAGGCGATTTAATTTATTTCCCACTCAGTAAGACTCTTTTTGAAATTAATTTCGTTGAACATGAAAATCCTTTCTACCAAGTTGGCAAATTGTTTATATACAAATTGACATGCGATACCTTCACCTATAATCACGAAGAAATTGATACGGGTATAAGCGACATTGATTCTGTTGAAGAAGAAAGAAAGAAATTTGCAATCGAATTGACGCTAGGTGGTCGGATTAGTGCTAGTGCATATGTCAATTTCTTTGAAGGAGAAACCGTATATCAAGTTCTGGGGGTCACTGGTGCCGCTGCATTATTAGATAATGCCACATCGACTGCCATTGCAACTGATTGGGACGGAACCACATCTAAGTTGACCATTACTAATGTTGTTGGATCGTTCTCCACAGACACCGAAGAAACCATTAAGGGTGCAGTATCTAATGCTGAATATGAAGTATCATCTAAGACCACCACAACTATAGTAATACCAAACGATCCAGAATCTAATGATAATGTGGGAGACAACGAAGAAATGGAATTGCTTCGAGACATTGAAGACATATTTGATTTTACAGACACAGACCCATTCAGTGAAGGCGGGAACTATTAATGTTTACTCAATTCTATAACGAATCTATTAGAAAATTAGTCATTGGTTTTGGTACATTGTTTGATAACATTTATATCTCCCATAAAAATTCTGACGGAACCGAAAAAGAAAGGGTAAGAATACCCATTTCGTATGGTCCGAAAGAAAAATTTATAAGACGAATACAAGAATCAAGTTCAATTTCAGATAACACCAAAGTACACATAACACTACCAAGACTTGGATTTGATTTATTGAGTATTATATATGACCCTCTAAGAAAAACAAACAAACTCCGAAAACGGAGAACAACACCCATAGATGATGATAATCAATACAAATGGAATTATAACGAAGTTCCTTATATTCTCAGTTTCGGTTTATATGCGTTCACGAGAACGATGGATGATAATCTTCAAATTATAGAACAAATAGCCCCATACTTTACTCCTGAATTTATTGTTTCATTGAACATAAATGATATAAACAAAAGAGTTGATGTTCCTATAGTTTTAAACTCAATATCTACAGTAGAGGATTATGAGGGTGATTTTGATTATAGAAGAAGTATAATAAGCACATTTGAATTTACAGCAAAAACCTACGTATATGGTCCAGAAAAGACAGGAAAGGTTATTCTGGATTCATACGTCGATCTGTTTGGTGTTACTGGAGACAACTGGCCATCTGTTACAGATCAACACACAGTACGTATTAGAGCAACGGGTTCGACCGCCGGTGATAGGAGTGATGTGTTCTATGAATGATAAAAAAAGTGTTAACGATAAACTATCGGATGCTCTTGATGTTGAATTTGAAGTGAAGGAGACAAAACCACTGGCAATAGTCAAAACTCCACCAGAAGCGTCCAAAGAATTAAAGAAAAATCATCTAAATTCTGATTATGATCTAGCAAGAAATAATATAAGAGAATTGATTGAAACCGGAAAGAGTGCCATAGAGGGAATTCTAAAAGTTGCATATGAAGGAGATTCTCCTAGAGCATATGAAGTCGCGGCACAAATGATAAAAAATGTAGCAGAGATCAATCAGGATTTAGTTTCAATTCATAAACAAATTAAAGACATAAACAAAGAAGAAGTTAACATTAATCAAACAAATAACAATTCAATTTATGTTGGTTCTACGACAGATTTGCAGGATTTAATTAATGAAGCCAGAAGTAGAACAAAAGCAATAGTAGATAATAGCAATGGTGAGTAAAAAGGGTGGATACCTCGGCAACGTAAATTTAAAAGAAGCCGGGGTGAAAATAGAATTTACCAAAGAACAGGTAGAAGAGTACATCAAATGTGCTAAAGATCCTGCTTATTTTATCGAAAAATACATCAAAGTAGTTTCTCTGGATGAAGGTCTTATACCCTTTAATCTTTATGACTATCAAGAAGAACTTGTGGAAACTGTACACAATAACCGTTTTGTTATTGCTAAACTTCCAAGACAGAGTGGTAAAAGTTTAACTTTCATTTCATACATTCTTCATTATGTTCTTTTTAACCAGAGTATGAATGCCGCCGTTCTGGCCAATAAACAAGCAACTGCAAAAGAAATACTCAGTAGATTAAAACTCACATATGAATACCTCCCATTGTGGTTGCAACAAGGAATTATTGAATGGAATAAAAATTCAATTCAGTTGGAAAATGGTTCCAGAATTATTGCATCGTCTACCTCATCCAGTGCCATCCGTGGTGGTTCGTTCAATCTCATCTTGCTTGATGAATTTGCCCACGTTCCTAATAATGTGGCAGAAGAATTCTTCAGTTCGGTGTATCCCACCATTAGTGCTGGTCAAACGACAAAAGTCTTTATGGTATCAACTCCCAACGGTCTAAACATGTATTACTACTTTTGGAAGGGGGCTACCAAAAAAGAAGGCGAAATGGGAAAGAATGAATATAAAGCCATAGAAGTGAATTGGGATGAAGTTCCACAATACCCAGGTGGACCACTAAGGGATGAAAAATGGAAAAAGCAAACCATTGCAAATACTAGTGAACATCAATTTAAAATTGAATTTGAATGCCAGTTCATTGGCAGTCAAAACACCCTAATAGAATCTGAAAAACTTAGAGATTTAACATATTCTGAACCAACTATAAAAAACAAAGATGGTCTTTGGATATATGAGAAGGCCAGAGAAGGCAGGACATTTTTCATAACAGTAGACACTTCTCGGGGACAAGGAAACGACTTTAGTGCGTTTTGTGTGATTGACTCCACAGAAATGCCACATCGAGTTGTGGCCAGATATAGAAACAACATTGTATCTCCTATGGTTTTTCCTACTGCAATAGTTGCTGTGGCGAGGCAATATAATGATGCATATGTTTTGGTTGAAGTTAATGATATTGGGGGTCAGGTGGCTGATATTATCCACTATGATTTGGAATATGAAAATTTAATAAAATGTTCCAATAAGGGTGCAAAAGGACAAACGATATCATCTGGTTTTGGTAAATCTGGATCCACCACGAAAATGGGTTTGACCACCAGCGTTCCTGTTAAAAAGATTGGATGTTCGGTTCTCAAAAGCCTAATAGAAGAGGACAAATTGATAATTAAAGATATTGAAATTATCAACGAATTGACCACCTTTGTTGCAAAAAAACAATCATTTGAGGCTGATGATGGTCACACAGACGATTTGGTGATGTGCTTAGTGATGTATAGTTGGATGACTCGCCAGGAATATTTTAAAGAATTGGTCGATGGGGACGTTAGAACTGGAATATATGAAGAAGAATTAGAACGAATGAATGAGAATATGACCCCGTTTGGTTTTATTTCCACAGGGTCAGAAGAGGAAGGCGAGTGGGACGGTGAAGATAGATGGTTTACAGTGACCTAAATATCATTTTGTCTAAATAATACTGATTATACCTAGGAGAGATTTACATGGCCAGACCAAATGTTACAGTACTAATCAACGACGAAAGTTTTGTAATTCCCGGAGCCGAATCTGGTGGATTATTTAGAGCAGGGTTTCTGACCACAAATGATCTCATTAAGAATGTCGGGATAACATCCGACCGAACTAATGGGATAATGAGTGTTTCTAGCCTAAATGAGTGGTTTGGAACTCTGTCTTCCCAAGCACCCCTTGGGGATGGGATTACTGGAGATGGAAATTATCACAGCAGCAACGACCCTGAAGGTAACGTTACCGGCGGGACTGGCATGGAAAGGTGGCCAAATGGACCAAGTAGTCATGCCTGGGCTGGTGAGTGGTGGACCATTCATAATTATCTCCAATATGGGGGGGTTGCTGTTATTGGAGCGGATTCAACGGATTTAACGAACAAACAAGTTTCTCTTGATGCTGTGGTATGTATGGCAAGTGGTGAAGTGGCTCTAACATCAGCGGGTGTTACTATTGGCCAAAGTTTTTATTCAGATAGTACTGACATAACCGGGGCCGATGGTATTGTGCAAGGTAGACTCGATTGTGTCGGTGTTTTCCCCTACACAGGAGGAACCGCTGCCTATTACAGTGTTGATGCTACGCCCAGTGTTGCGGGAACAAACAACGAATATACGATTGCTGTTGCTGGTGCAAAGCGATTCCTCGGTATTAGTAAAAATTCCGAATCTGATATATTAGAAATGAACTGCGCTCCCGATGTTGCTGGTTGTTTGGTCCGAACTGATAGAGATTCTGAACTCTGGTTCTCTCCTGCCGGGTTTAAACGCGGCAACATCCTTGATGTTGTAAGGTTGACATACAATCCAACAGAAGCAGAACAAGACACCCTCTATAATGCAAATATCAACCCCGTTGTCACATATCCTGGAGAGGGAACCGTCCTATTCGGAGATAAAACAACGGCGGCTTCTACGTCTTCGCTGGGTCGGATAAATGTTTCTAGGTTGTTTATATATTTAAAGAAAGTCGTTGGTTCTGCTGCACGATCTCTTCTCTTTGAGATGAACGACGAAGACGCCAGAACGGCATTCGTAAATGCTGTTGAGCCCCTACTCGAACGAATTAAGGGGAGAAGAGGGGTATATGATTATAAGGTTATATGTGACGAAAGCAACAACACCGCTGATATAGTAGATTCTAATCAATTCGTGGCTGATGTGCTTATTAAACCTTCAAAGTCTATCAACTTCATTAAAATCACATTCACAAGCGCAAATACCGCAGTAGACCTAACCTGATAAAGCAAGGAGAGTATAATGCCTATTAGTTCAAATATTGCCGATTTTAGAAGTCGGTTCAAAGGCGGAAGCCGACCAAACCGTTTCGTGGTAAACGGTAACATCCCAACATCGAGTGATGTAGGAGAATCTAACTTCCTCATTAAAGCCGCAACTCTTCCTCCGTCAACACTTAGTATAATTCCTGTACCGTTTCGTGGTAGAATCCTTAAGGTTCCTGGTGACCGGATGTTTATAGAATGGGATATTATCGTATTGGACGATCCTAAGACTCGGGATTTAAGAAAAGATTTCCTAGAATGGTCTCATGCGATAAATGCACACGCAGATAACGTTATAAATCAACAAGATTTTTACGGCCAATGGAAGGTATCCCAACTAGAACAATCGTCAGATACAATAATTCCGGGAAGAGAAATTACTCTTCATAATTGCTGGCCTGTTGAAGTGTCGGGAGTCGAACTTACTCACGATATTCCTAACACTTTAGTGGAATGGACTGTTAGGATGGCATATGACTTCTGGACAAGTGACGGAACTTCTTGATACATATAGTAGAAGTATAATATGGAGTTTTTGATATATGCCAATAGAACTTTTTGGATTTAATTTTGGAAAAAAGAAAGAGCAGAAGGATTCGGAGGAAACTCCGAAATCTTTTGTTGCGCCGGATAGTTATGACGGTGCATTTACAGTAGAAGCCGGTGGTTTCTTCGGAACTTATGTTGATTTTGCCGGTTCTATTAAGGACGAAAATCAACTAATAAACCGATATCGGTCACTAGCACTATATCCAGAATGTGATAGTGCCATTGAGGATATAATTAACGAAGCAATTGTTTTAGATGAAATTAATTCTGTTGTTGACGTAGGATTAGATGGTGTGTCACTATCTGATAATATCAAATCTAAAATAACATCAGAATTTAAAAACATTCTACACATTTTGGATTTTAAAAACAGAGGTCATGAAATATTCCGAAGATGGTATATCGATAGTAAAGTATATTATCACATAATAATTGACAACTCAAATCCAGCAAAGGGAATTCAAGAACTGAGGCCAATTGATCCCGTTAAGATTAAAAAGATCAGAAAAGTGGAGACTAAACAATCCACAACCGATCAATCTGCCGTTCCGTTGGTCAATAAAGTTGAAGAATTCTTCGTATATACAAACACAGATAAAGATTCAATATATCAAACTACCGGTTCTGGTATTAAAATTCACCCAGATTCTATCATATACGCTCATTCAGGAACTGTTGATTCTGCGTCAAAGAAAGTAGTTGGGTATCTACAAAAAGCATTACGCCCCTTAAATATGCTCCGACAAATCGAAGACGCCGTAGTCATCTATAGAATATCCAGAGCACCAGAACGTCGTATTTTCTATATTGACGTTGGTAATCTCCCGAAGCACAAAGCAGAACAATATCTTCGTGGTATAATGAATAAATATCGAAATAAGTTGGTATATGATTCTGCAACTGGTGAAGTAAGAGATGATCGAAACCATTTACATATGCTTGAAGATTTTTGGCTTCCTAGACGCGAAGGCGGCAAGGGAACTGAAATTCAAACATTAAGTGGTGGTGAAAATCTAGGAGAGATGGATGATGTTGATTATCTTCTCCGAAAATTATACAAATCACTGAATGTTCCACTCTCTCGCCTTGAATCTGAAAATGGGTTCAATATGGGAAGATCTGCTGAAATAACAAGAGACGAGGTTAAATTTTATAAATTTATCGACCGACTCCAAAAAAGATTTTCTGGCTTATTTTTAAGTATTTTAAGAATTCAACTCCTAAGTAAGGGCATTTTAACCGAAAATGACTGGAATCGAGTAAAACAAGACATTTCGTTTATGTGGAATCGAGATAATTACTTCTCTGAATTAAAAGAAAACGAACTTATCAAAGAAAGATTAGACATGTTGAATGTTTTAAATGAATACATAGGTAGGTACTACTCCGTTGAATGGGTTCGGGAAAATATACTAAAGCAGAACCAAGAAGAGATGGAGGAGATGGATAAGCAAATCCAAAAGGAAAAGGAAATGGGAATTATCCCAGAACCGGAGGAAGAATACTAAATGAACAATTCAATTCACAAAATGTTAAATCTAATGGTTCTTGATGAAATGGACTCATTTAGGGATCAGTTCGACATCGCATTAAAGGAAAAGGCTTCCCTTCAAATGCACGATATGTCCAAAGACGTATCTAAAGACCTTTTCAAAGATGCTCAAACAAATGAAGATTATGGTCGAACTGGTATTAATACTGGAGTATACAACTTCGACGATGAAGATGGAGCAAAGAAGTTCTTCGAATCTGCTGTTAATTCTGGTATATCTAAAAAAGATCTAAACCTAGAAGGAACTGGTGTTCGAGTTGGTGATATTGCTGATGCTGACATGGAAGAAACTCTATATGAACTAGCAAAGCAAATGAATGCATCTTTCACAGAAGAGAATAATTCTTTCGCTTCTATCGTTGGGGCTATACTCTCAGAGAACACTGATATGTTAGTCCATAGCAAAGACGATACTAAAATAAAACTAACTCCACCCACAATAAAAAATGTTGTAAATCTTCACGACAATTTGAGCCTAGAAAATCAAAAAATCTTACGAGATAATATTTTTGAAAGCAAAGCATCATTTGACCGAATTGTTAAATTTGCAACAGAATATTCTAGAGGAAACTGACAATGAGTTCACCAAAAAATATAATAGAAAACGTACTAGACGATAATATTATCGGAGCAAAGGATAATATATCAAATATACTCTATTCTAAAATGGCGAATAGACTGCACGAAAAGGAACAGCAATTCATGCCGACCATTTATAATTCCGATGAAACATCCGTTCCGGAAATGGTGACAGAAAAGAAGCGTCGTGATTATAGCGAACGCGAAACCCTTTATGGTATACCAAAAGATGAATTTCTTAAACTTTCTGATGAAATGAAAAAAAAGGTCAAAGATCGATATTATTTCGAACAAGAAAGAATTAAAAAGAAAAAGGTAAGAACACGATGAAACTAATAACCGAAATGACAGAAGAGGTAGAATTCTTAACCGAAAAGGCTGAAGACGGAAAAAAGAATTATTTCATTAACGGCATTTTCATGCAAGCCGAGCAGGTCAATCGTAACAAAAGAACATATCCCAATTCTATTCTGATGAACGAAGTAAACAGATATAATAAGGAATATGTTAACAAAAACAGAGCACTTGGGGAATTAAACCATCCACAGGGGCCTACAGTCAATTTAGATCGTGTTTCCCACATGATTAAGGAACTTAATGTTTCTGGAAACGATGTCGTCGGAAAAGCAAAAATTATGGAAACACCTATGGGAAAAATCGTCCAGAGCCTTATGGAAGAGGGTGCAAAATTAGGAGTTTCTACTCGTGGAATGGGATCTTTAAAATTAAACACAGAAGGCATAAATGAGGTCCAAAAGGATTTTCTGCTTTCTGCTGTTGATATTGTCGCAGATCCGTCTGCTCCAGGAGCCTTTGTTGAAGGCATAATGGAAGGAAAAGAATGGATATGGGATAATGGCATTCTTAAAGAAAAAACAATTGATCAATATCACCAATCACTAAAAAAATCATCTAAGGTGAATTTAGAAGAAAAAGCACTAAATTTATTCCAAGATTTTCTATCAAAAATCTAGATATTATATATAAAAATGAAAATATAGGAGTTTTCCCTTATGTCAGACAACAATAATGAAACCGTCCGCTCAGTGGCCGATTATATCACATCCAAATATGCAAACGTTAATGAAGGCGGCGAAGGTGCCGCTGTAGAGATGGATGCTGATGGTAAGAGTTCATTCGATGCGAGTGGAAGAGGACCAATGCTCCCGGACCCAATTAATGCAGATGTTGCTCGAAACCGAGCATCAATTGAACCAAAGGGTGCTGTTGGACCAGACGGCGCTGTTTCTGGAGAAGAAGAAACTGAAGAATCTTCGGACGAAGAGGTTCGAAATGAACATCTTGAAGTGCTCTTCGGGGACGAAAATCTTAGTGAAGAATTTAAAAATAAGGCTGGAACCATCTTTGAGACCGTCGTAATGGAAAGGGTCACTGCCATTGAAAACACCATCAAAGAGCAGTATGAACAACGTCTTTTAGAGAACACCGAAACTATTCTCAATGATCTTTCTGAAAAGTTAGATGATTATCTCAATTATGTCGTCGAAGAATGGCTAAAGGATAATGAACTTGTTGTTGAAAACGGTATTCGTTCTGATGTAACCGAAAACTTCATTCTCGGTCTACGAAACCTCTTTGAGGATAGTTATATTGACGTTCCTGCTGAAAAATATGAATTGCTTGATGGTCTCTTCGAGCAGAATGAACAACTTGAGAATATACTCAACGAGTCCATGATGAAGAATAAAGAACTCATCAATGAAATGAACAATCTTCAGAAAATGGAAGTATTTTCTGAAGTCGCAGACGGTCTGGTGTCAACCGACGTTGAACGCCTTGCAACATTGACCGAAAGCATTTCAGAAGATTCCGACATTGAAGATTTTAAAAATAAATTAATCACAATTCGTGAAAGTTATTTCAATGAACCCGCACCAATTGCAAGTGCTGTTCAGGAATTAACCGAAGAAAGTACAAATAGTCGTATCACAAATGAAGGCTCTAATCCTTCAGCAATGGATGGCTATGTTGACACATTGTCCCGTATTTCAAAAGCCAACAAGGTATCATAAAGGAGAAAAATAATGAATTTTTCAGATACAACCCCCTTTGATGTTTTGGTAGAAAAGTGGAATCCTGTATTGGATCACAATGAATTACCAAACATTGAAGATAATTATCGTAAGAAAGTAACCGCTGTTATTCTTGAAAATCAAGAGAAGGCTCTCCGCGAGCAGGCTCTTCATGAAACAGCAGCATCAACCAATGTCATGGGTGGCAACTTCAGTGACCCACAAGTAGGCAGTGCAGGCAACCTCGCAGGTTATGACCCAGTCTTGATCAGCCTCGTTCGTCGTTCTATGCCAAACTTAATGGCATATGACATCGCTGGCGTTCAGCCAATGAGTGCTCCTACTGGTCTTATCTTTGCCATGCGTGCAAGATATGATGACCAAACTGGTGCTGAGGCTCTCTACCAAGAAGCCTTCTCCCAGTTCTCGGGTGCAGGCAACACATCTAGTGGTGCTGCAACTGCTGCGGACCAAGGAATCGATCCAACCGGAGCAATGGGTGCTCTTGCAGCATTCAAGGGAATGCTCACTGCAACTGGTGAAGGTCTTGGTGCCGATAGCGGAACCCACGCCTTTAAGGAAATGGCATTCAGCATCGAACGCGTAGCCGTCGAGGCAAGAACTCGCGCTCTCAAGGCTGAGTACACCACCGAACTCGCACAGGACTTGAAAGCAGTCCATGGTTTGGATGCAGAAACTGAACTCGCTAACATTCTTAGCACTGAGATTCTTGCAGAAATTAACCGTGAACTTCTTAGAACCATCTATGTTACTGCCAAACCAGGTGCGCAGCATTCTGATCTTGCTGCTGGTGGTGGTACATATGACCTCCTTCTTGACTCGGATGGTCGTTGGTCCGCAGAACGATTCCGTGGTCTCATGTTCCAAATCGAACGTGAATGTAACGTAATCGCCAAGGAAACTCGTCGTGGTAAAGGCAACTTCGTCATCTGCTCCTCAGATGTCGCTTCTGCTCTTGCAATGGGTGGGTTCCTTAATATATCACCAGCCCTCAACGTCAACCTAGATGTTGATGACACTGGCAACACCTTCGTTGGTGTTCTTAATGGTAAGACCAAGGTATATGTTGATCCATATGTCCCAGCAGGCGCAGACTTCGTTTGTGTCGGTTATCGTGGCTCTTCGCCATACGATGCTGGTATATTCTACTGCCCATACGTCCCGCTCCAAATGGTACGTGCGGTCGGTGAAACTACATTCCAGCCAAAAATCGGGTTTAAGACTCGATATGGTATGGTCGCCAATCCATTCTCGCAAGGTACTTCTGCGATTAGTGGCGACGGTCTTGATGCCGACAGTAACATGTATTACCGACTCTTTACGGTTGGTGGTCTGCATGGTCACACTGGTGGCTTCTGGAACAATCCCGCATAATCAATGATACAATGCTTGATTGTTTTAGAATAATCTAGAATTTAGGGGAGTCCTTCGGGACTCCCCTTTTTCTTTTGCATAAATAATATAAAGGAGAGTCTATAGATGCCAAATTATGGATTTACTGCTGGTGTCCCAGATTTAGATTATTCTAAAAACCCCAGACAGCCAGACACAAATAACTATCTTGCAAATAACTTTTTCAAACTTGAGTTTACCAGACTTCCAACGGTTACTTATTTTTGCCAACAAGTCAATTTGCCATCTTTAACTTATGATGCTGTCAATTTTCCAACCACACTAGGAATTCCTCATGTAGCACCGGGGGGACGCTTTACCTATGATGACTTGGTTGTTCAGTTTATTGTAGATGAAGATATGAAAAACTGGATTGAGGTATATGAATGGATGCAATCTATTGGCGTTTTAAACGACATCAATGATACAATCCCGCATAATGATAAATTTTCTAATGTGAAACTAACCGTAATGAACAGTGCATATAATCCAAATCTACAAATAACATTCTATGACGTATTTCCAATTGGGTTGAGTGGGATTGAATTTAATTCATCCCTCCCGGACACAATTCCAATTGTTGCCTCCGCTACATTTGATTTTAATTACTACAAGATAAAAACATTATAGTTGTTATTTGCATCAATTATGGTATAATCCTGTCAAGGATATTATTATGAATTTACAAGACATAAAGAATAGTGTCAGTGGCGACATCACGATAGACGAGACAGAACTAGACAAAGAGTCTCTTAGAACTCCTCAACTCCACAACAAATATCTAATCATTTATATGGATGAAAAGATAATCCTAGAAAAACTTCAATCTGATTATATCATATTAAAGAAAAAGAAATGGTTATATTATACAGGTAAGATGTCTGAAGAGGAACTGGTTGATTTGGGGTGGGAACCATTCCAATTAACCGTACTCAAAACAGATATTGACAAGTTCATAGAATCTGATGACGAATATATTAAACAGAATCATAAAGTGATATTTCAAAGGGAAAAGGTAAAGTACCTAGAAAATATACTAAAGGTGATTAATAATAGACAGTGGTATATTAGGTCGGCTATCGATTGGATCAAATTTACTCAAGGTGCGTAATATGGTGGATATTGAAATTAAAGTAATCGATAGCGTTCATCTGAAGATAACGTGCGAAAAAAGCATATCCAAGGAACTCAGTCAATATTTCACATTCAAAGTTCCAAACTACAAATATCATCCAGCATATAGAAATAAAATGTGGGATGGTCAGATTAGATTATACAATCTCCATAAACGAACACTATATGTTGGATTAATTGATTACCTCTTAGAATTTGCCATGGACCGAAACTATACGGTCAAATCTGAATATAATATAAAAGAGAAATTAACAAAAGATAAAACCAAGGACTTTGTTGAGAACATATTGAAGCCTACTGTATCTGGTGAATATGTTGTTCCACACGACCATCAAATTAATGCCATAAATCACGCAATAAATCGGGAACGGTGTCTATTGCTGTCTGCAACAGGATCCGGGAAAAGTCTTATCATATATGCCATTATGAGGTATTATCTCACCCTACTCCCAAAAGAATCAAAGATTCTTATCATCGTTCCCACCACCAATTTGGTGAGTCAAATGTTTAGTGATTTCTCTGATTATTCGTCTAAAAGTGAATGGTCTGCGAAAAAGAACTGTTATAAGATATATCAGGGAGCAGACAAGAATACAAACCGAAGAGTCGTGATATCTACGTGGCAGAGCCTCTACAATCAGCCAGTAGCGTACTTTGACCAGTATAATGTAATTTTTGGGGATGAGGCCCACTTATATAAAGCAAAATCTCTTACGGGCATCATGGAAAAGATGAGGAGGTGTCCCTATAGAATAGGAACCACCGGAACCCTTGATAATTCAAAGACCCACAAATTAGTTACTGAGGGTCTGTTTGGAAAATTATATCGGGTAGCCAACACCAAAGAACTCATGAATAAGAATATACTAACCAATCTTAATATAGATTGTATAACACTGAAACATGACAAAAAAGATATAAATGAAATTAAACGAGCAAAATACCACGAAGAAATCAAGTGGTTGGTTGAAAATAAAAAGAGAAACAATTTCATCGTTAATCTCACTAAAATCCTTAAGGGCAACACATTAGTTCTTTTTAATTATGTTGAAACACATGGCAAACCACTGTATAATGCCATAATAGAAGCGAATATAGACAGCAAAAATTGCTTCATGATATATGGAGGAACTGATGCAGATCAACGAGAAGAAATAAGAAAACGATTCGATAAAGAAGATAGTGCAGTATTGGTTGCTTCTTATGGGACGTGCTCAACTGGGATAAACATTAAAAATATACACAATATTATATTTGCGTCTCCATCTAAATCAGTTGTGAGAGTATTACAATCAATTGGGCGGGGCCTAAGGAAGTCAGAATCCAAGGATGAAGTCAATTTATATGACATTTCAGACGATATGAGATATGGCAAATATATCAACCACACGCTAAAGCACTTTGGCGAACGGATTAAGATATATAATAATGAGAGTTTTGAATTTAGACAGATTGAAATTAACATTTAGGAGATTAAAATGTCACAAAATAAACCATACAGAATCCTAAAATTGAAAAACGGTGAAGAATTGATCACCAGTATCATCGGTCAAGACGGAAACGAACTAATCGTTGAAAGACCAATGATGTTTATATACACACCCATGCAAGATCATAATGGATTTATGAAACAAGTCACTATGCTTCAGAATTGGCTAATCAACTCAAATCAAGTGACAACTAAAATTCCAAAGAATGAAGTTATGACATTCTTGGATCCGTCTGATCAAAGTATAAAATTATACAACATTGAAAAGGAATCTGAAGATATGGAATATCCAATATCCGAACCCTTTAATATGATGGATTTTATCAATAACACCCTACACACAGATACAAATAACAGTTTTCCGATGGATCCGATGGATCCGATGGATCCGATGGAAAACATACCCTCAGAAAACATCAAAAACTTATTAGATGACTTAATGGGACTGAATGATGCAATAGAAAGTATACCAACAGAACCAGATGAAGAAGAACAAAATTATATTTCTATGACCTTGTTTTTCCCACCAAAAAGTTTATTGGTGTTGGCTGAAGCAGGTCTGCTAGATGTTGAAGATGTTCGAGATATGATCGATTCTTTAACCATAAAGAAAAACAATAAAGCACAAAAGAAAAGAAAAAAAAGTCCAAAATCAGATCCTGATCATCCAAAATTTGGTAATCGATGGTTTGACTGGAGTGAAGATCTTGGAGATTACTTCGGATCCGGACAATAGGTTCTAAAGAGCCTAGCATTTGAAGAGAACAAAACTATTATACACAGGCAAACCAATTTGTCAAGAACAAAAAAACAAAAAGGAAAATATTATGAAAAAAGTGAGGTTATATGGCGAAGAAAAAAAGCAACCACTACATAGACAATGAGGAGTTCTTTAAGTCTATCAGCGCGTGGAAAATATTAGTAGTCGAGGCATCCGAGTCAGGAGACGAAAGACCTCCTGTTGATAATTATATCGGAGAATGCTTTCTAAAGATAGCAGAACACCTTTCATATAGGCCAAATTTTATAAACTATCCATATAGAGAAGAAATGATAAGTGACGGGATAGAAAATTGTTTAACATATGCACACAATTTTGACCCAGAAAAATCCAAAAATCCCTTTTCATATTTTACACAGATCATATACTATGCATTCTTGCGTAGGATTGAACGAGAAAAGAAGCAGGCATATATTAAATACAAATTGGCAGAAATGAACGATACGGAAGGCTTGCTATCTTCTTGGGCAATGAATAATTATTATGATAAAGACACAAAAGATATAAATGAAATAATGCGAGATCATTTTAACTTAACAGAAACAGATGTGAGTAAGTTCGAACCGAAGAAAAAAAAGAAGACAACAAAGAAAAAGAAATGAAAATTTGTTTATTGAATGACACACACTTCGGAATACGGGGAGACTCTCAAGTATTTTTCGATTACTTTATGAAGTTTTTTGATGATATTTTGTTCCCATATCTCAAAAAAAATAATATAAACACCATCATCCACGCGGGTGATTTTATGGATCGACGAAAATATGTGAATTTCAAGATACTACATCTTGTAAGAGAACATTTTATAAAGAAAATACAAGATGAAAAGATCAAACTCCATTGTATTCTTGGAAACCATGACGTATATTATAAGAACACAAATCAAGTAAATTCATTAAAAGAATTGTTCGGAGAATATGTTTCAATTTACGAAACCCCAACAATAGCCACGTTTGATGGTTTGGATATTGCATTGCTTCCTTGGATAAATAATGAAAATTATGAAGATTCTATAAACTTTATTAGAACTGCTCCTGCTCCAATTCTAATTGGACATTTAGAACTGGATGGTTATCAGGTACTGCGTGGTGTGGCATACCAAGGAGGGTTGTCTGCAAAAATATTCGATAGATATGAGAAGGTATATTCTGGTCATTTTCACTGCAAACAGACAGAAGGAAACATCACCTATCTGGGAACACAATACCAAATGACATTTTCGGATTTGACTGAGGAAAAGGGTTTCCATATCCTAGACACGTATTTACGAGATGTTGAGTTTATAACCAATCCATATAAGATATTCCACTCGGTTAGGTATAACGACAAAGATGGACCCTACAAGATGTCAGAATTACAATTTTCACATCTGAAGGATTGCTATGTGCGGTTGTTTGTTGAATATAGAAAACACCCAAACAGTTTTGATCAGTTCATGAATAAGTTATACTCATCTGGTGCTGCTGATATTACAATAGTGGAGAGCATCGAAGATAACGAAACAAATGAAGACGAAATGGTAGATTTAAGTCAAGATACAATCTCTCTCATTAATGGCGAAATTGACTCCATGGGAGAGATAGAAGACAAAGATAAAATGAAAAAGATGATTAAAGACCTTCACATGGAATCACTTTCTATATGAAAATTCAAAAGATTAGGTGGAAAAATTTCCTATCCACTGGAAATTATTTTATTGAGTTTGATATAACAAACTCTAATACGACTCTGTTTTCAGGAAAGAATGGTAGTGGAAAATCCACATTCTTGGACGCCCTTACCTTTTCGTTGTTTGGTAAATCGTTTAGAAGAAATAACATACCACAACTCATAAATTCAATAAACGGAAAAGACTGTATAGTAGAGATTGAATTTAATATGGGAAAAAATGATTTTAAAATAGTCAGAGGAATCAAACCTAAGTTGTTTGAGATTTATAAAAATGGGGTTCTCATTCCCCAAGACTCAAAGTCAAAAGACTACCAACGTATTCTAGAAGAACAAATTCTCAAAATGACATATAAATCATTTTGTCAGGTAGTTATATTGGGAAGTAGTGCATATACTCCATTTATGCAACTATCAGCAGCGGACAGAAGATCTGTTGTTGAGAATTTATTAGATATCGATGTGTTCTCTTCAATGAATTCGTTGTTGAAAATTAAACTTTCAGAGACCAGAGAAAACCTCAACACCACAGACCACAAAATAGAATTACTAAAAGAAAAAACATCAAACCAGCAGAAAATAATAAAGACAATTGAAAGTAAATCTAAAGATTCTTTAGAAACATATAATAATGAAATCGAAAATACTAAAAAACAAATAAAAGAAAACAAGGACGACTTGAACACCATTCAAAATGAACTTGATGTGCTGGTGGGAACAATATTAGACGAAAATCAACAATCCGAAGAACTAAAGTCCCTAGAGACAGAAGAGAGAGACATTAAAAAGGACATTAGGAACATAGATACCAATATTAATTTTTATGAAAAAAATGATACGTGTCCATCTTGCAGTCAAAAGATAGAAACCCAACACAAAGAAAAAATAATAAAAGAAAACGAAGACGCAAAGAATGAACTTGCCGTAAAAACATCCACACTTCATGACAAAATTACAACTGTCGAAACACGAATTGAAGAAATCAACAAGACAACAAACGACATCAACGCAATAGAAAAGAAAATATTAGAAAAGAAGAATAACATATCAGCAGCATCTAAGTACATCAGAACGCTGAGTGACAAAATGTCAGCGATGTTAGAGAAAACGGACGAATCAATAGATGAAACTGAAAAGTTGCACGATTTCATATCCGAAGCAAATGAACAAATTGAAATCAGAAAAGAGTTGGTGAACGATATGCATTATTATAATATAGGTTCAACTATACTCAAAGATACAGGAATCAAATCAAAGATAATCAAGCACTACCTCCCAATTATGAATAAACTCATAAATAAATATTTATCGGTTATGAACTTTTTTTGCCAATTTACACTTGATGAAAATTTCAACGAAACTATTAAAAGTCGTCATAGGGACGAATTTACATATCACAGTTTCAGCGAAGGGGAACGGTTGAGAATTGACTTGTCCCTCTTGTTGGCATGGAGGGAAATAGCCAGAGCAAAAAACAGTGTCAATTGCAACATATTGGTTCTTGATGAGGTCTTTGATTCTAGTTTAGATGCTATGGGAACCGAAGAATTCCTGACCATACTTCAAGGAATGGGAAAGAAAGCAAACGTGTTTGTAATTTCTCATAAATCAGATACAATGACAGACAAATTTGACCGACATGTTATGTTTGAGAAGAAAAATAACTTTACAAAAATTAAACCCTAATATATAATACAGACCATGAACAAAAAAACAAACACGAGTAATCCCGCTGGAATTGGCAAATCGACAAATATGTCATACCACGAATACCTAAAAGCAGGATTCAACATCTTCTCTCCCCACCTATCAGTTCGTTCATATAAATGTGCACCGAAGGAAGATTATCCTATATTCGAACGAGGTCGGGATATCCGGGTTAAGTTTTTATGGAAGAAAGATGAAATATATGAATTCATAGCAGAACAATCATTCTTTTTTCAAAGAAACACAAATAAAGAAGATAGAGAATATATGAGAATCTGGGCTGACATTAAACTCCAAAAAGTAAAAGATGCAATTGAAAGAGGAAAAGAATCCTCAAAGAGTAATGCAAAAATATAAAAAATATAAAAAATATCATTCCAACGGAACATTAAACAAGTTCAAAAAAGATGATATTATTGTGTGGCGAGGAAGCACCTATCAGGCCACCAAAGACGTATCCGGCCATGACCCCCATACGGGAGAAGAATATGGCTGGAAAGAATTAACTAATGAAAACATAATCCAACACACAACTGGAACTGTCCCTCCACCATCCCCCAAAGACGGAGATGAATGGGTCGATGTGTCTACAGGCATATTGATGAAATATGTCAACGACGGGACAACCAAACAGTGGGTTGAACTATAATTTGGAGATTTAAAAATTATACTATTAGACAACAATCAAATTATGCTAGCATGTGTATTTAGAATCACCGAAGGCGGTGAAGAAATAAACAAAGACAATCTACGACATCTTATATTAAACACATATAGAATATACAAGGCTAAATTTGGAAGAGAATATGGCGAATTGGTAATATGTAATGATAGCCGGGGATCCTGGAGACGGGACATATTTAGCCCCTATAAACAAAACAGAAGAGATAAACGGAAAGTAGACAGTTTTGATTGGGTCAAAATACACTCATTGTTTGATGAACTAAGAAAGGAATTTCAAGAAACGTTTCCATATAAGAATCTATCAGTGGATACAGTTGAAGCAGATGATATAATAGCAACTATATGTAAAAATTATCACACACAAGAAAAAATCATGATTGTGTCTTCTGATAAAGATTTTCAGCAACTTCAAATGTTTGACGGGGTGAAGCAGTGGAGTCCAACACAAAAGAAAATAATAGAATGTGAAAGCCCAAAAATGTTCTTGTATGAACATTTATTGCGGGGAGATAGAAGTGATGGGGTTCCTAATGTACTTTCTGACGACGATACATTTATAGTCAAAGAAAAGAGACAAAAAAGAATGACAAAAAAAGTAATGGATGAGTTGTTTGAAGAAATACAAACAGGAAATATCAAAAATAGAAAAAATTGGAAGCGAAACAATCAGATGATTAATTTGTTCATGATTCCCGAAGAAATAGAAGATAAAATCATGAATGATTACAATAAGGATGTGTTTGGAAAACGAAACAAGATTCTTAATTATTTTATCACAAACAAACTATCAAATTTAATGGAGGTAATAGAAGAGTTTTAAAGATGAAAAACAAAAAGAACAGATCGCAAAAAAACAGGGATTCGTCAGAAGACTATGCTGAGATCCGTGGAAAAGGGAATAGAAAAAACAAAAGGCGTTCCCGCAGACACGACGAAAAGAAATTTTTAGATGGGATTGCAAGGGGAGATATTGATCCCTTCCTATATCAAGATTTTATTGAAGATGAATAAAACACTTGATATATTTTAAACTGTGAATATAATTAAATACAACAAAAAGGATATATTATGGCAACACAAACTGGTATGAATTTGTCACAACAAACTTTAACAGTACTGAAGAATTTTGCGACAATCAATTCAAACATTTACATCACTGAGGGAAACGAAATAAAAACAGTATCCCCCATGAAGAACATTATGGCAACCTCCACGATTGACGAAGAGTTTGAACAGGATTTTGGTATCTGGGATCTTAACAAATTACTAGGAACAGTTTCTCTATTCAACAACCCAATGTTCATTTTTGAAGAAGATTATCTCCTCATTGAAGGCGGAGGTTCGTCGGTGAAGTATTATTACTCTGATCCGCGTTTGCTTACTGTTGTAAATGATACCGTAAATATGCCAAAACCCGTTGTTTCATTTGAATTAACAAACAGCACATTTAATGATATTATGAAAGCCTCGTCGGTTCTTCAACTGTCGGATCTTACGCTCAGAAGCAATAATTCTGACATTGAATTGGTTGCTATCGACAAAACAGACATAACATCAAACAATTATTCTATTGTTGTTGGTGATAATAAATCCAATGCGGACTTTTCATTCTTCTTTAAGGCAGAGAATCTTAAGATTTTGCCCGGAGACTACAATGTTCAAATCAGCGATAAAGGTGTGAGTCAATTCACACACCAAGACATTGAACTTGACTATTGGATTGCATTGGAATCCGACTCAAAATATACTGAGTGATAACAAATGAAGCACAAAGAAACCTTTCTATATGTAGAAAAATATAGACCACAGAGCATTTCCGAATGTATTCTCCCCCTAGAAATAAAAACAACTTTTGAAGAGATGGTAAAGACTCATGAGATGCAAAATTTATTACTATCTGGAGGGGCCGGGGTCGGCAAGACAACAGTAGCAAGAGCGTTATGTAATGATATTGGTGCTGACTATATGATGATTAACTGTTCTGAAGATGGCAATATAGACACACTCAGAACAAAAATTAGGAATTTTGCCAGCACTGTATCCATAAGTGCAGACAAGAAAGTTGTGATTCTAGATGAGTTTGATTATTCTAATGCACAATCAACACAACCTGCCCTTCGTGGTTTCATTGAAGAATTTGCAACCAACTGTAGATTCATTTTAACTTGTAATTATAAGAACAGAATCATCGGACCCCTCCAATCTAGATGTACCAACATTACATTTAAAATCCCAAAGGAAGAAAAACCAACGATTGCGTTGAAGTTTCTTCAACGAGTAAAGTATATTCTCGACACAGAGAACGTACAATACAACGAGAAGGTAATTGGCGAATTGATATTAAAATATTTTCCTGATTTCAGGAGAGTGATCAATGAAATTCAGAGATACTCTGTGTCGGGGAGCATCAATACGGGAATTTTGTCTGTGTTGGGAGACATCCAATTGGATGTGCTGGTGTCTGCAATGAAGGAAAAAAACTTCACAGGATCACGAAAGTGGGTTATCGAAAATTCTGACAATTCACCACAGGAAATTTTTAGAAAAATATACGACGGATTATACGAACATTTTACCCCGTCTAGTATCCCACAGGCAGTGTTGGTAATAGCAGAATATCAATATAAGAGTGCATTTGTTGCAGACCACGAAATTAATTTAATGTCATGTATAATAGAATTGATGATGAATTGTGAGTTCAAATGAACATAAAACAATTACTGGACGAAAATAACTTTTTAAGTATTATACAACTTGTCGAGAAACAACGAGTATCTCTTTTTAAGAGTCTAACTAGGTGTGGAATTGACTTTTCAACGAAGACCAAATCTGAGATAGTTTCACAATTATTTGAATCTGCAATGTTCAAACACTTCACCGAACAGAATGTGAATATAGAACGAGCAGGAAGTGATAGTATGAAACCAGATTTATATTTCACCGACACAAACACTCCACTAGAAATTAAAACCACCAAGGGGGACTATTGGATCGGGGGGAGTTATTCTAAAAGAGAAGGCGATTTCTTATTGGTTTCGTGGGAAGAAAATAACAAGAAGCCGATATATTTTGTCACGCACGTCAAATTATATAAAGGTGATTGGGCAGATCAAGGTAGTAAGTTCTATGGGACAAAATTCACAAAAAAAGATCTACTAAAAAACAAAACAAAAACTATTTTGATGGGGGATATCGTGACTAACGACAGAGGTATAAAGTTGGTCAAAGAGTCAATACTGGATATGGTGAAAGGTCGATGAAACTAGGCGATTATCTAACAGCAATTAATTACTCAAAAGAACCCTTGTTGAATGACGAATCCAACGAAAAAGAATATGTACCTTATGTTGTTAATCGGTGTTTGTCTTATTTCCCAGACACCGTATTACACGCAAACCTGATGAATTTTCATAATATTCTCCCAAACAAAATGCAATTTGATTACCTTTTATGTGTTCTCAGAAAGAGAAAAAGATTTAGCAAGTGGCTCAAAAAAGAAAATGAAAATCATTTTTTGGCTGTGAAAGAATATTTCAATTATTCCGATTCAAAAACTAGAGAGATAATTGATATTCTCTCTGCCACTCAAATCGAAGAAATTATGTCCCTAATGTCATCTAAAACAAAATAAACATACATATTGTGTGAATTGAGTTTATAAGGGATGTTTTATGAGTGATGATTATAATGATGATGTGTTCAGCGGACTGGGAATTGAAATTGGACTTTCAGAGCGAGATGATTTTCTGAAGGTAAAAGAAACACTAACCCGAATCGGCATATCCTCTAGAAAAGAAAGCAAATTATATCAATCCTGCCATATCCTCCACAAGAGAGGAAGGTATGCAATTATGCATTTTAAGGAAATGTTCATATTAGATGGGTTAGAGAGCACATTCAGTGATGAGGACATTGCCCGCAGAAACACTATAACAAGGTTGCTCGAAGACTGGGAACTTCTGGAAATTTTAGACGAAGATTGCTGTGATCCAGAAATCAGTATATCTAAAATTAAAATTATTCCCCACAAAGAAAAGGAAAACTGGGAATTAATTCCCAAGTATCACATTGGTAATAGAAAATGAACTTTAAAATTATTAGTTATTATTGTGATGTGGATGACTCGAAATATTATGAAAAGTGCTACCACCGACTTAAAAAAAAATTAGACGAATATGATTATGATTATGATATGGTCAAGGTTGAAAACCTGGGGTCATACAAAGAGAATTGTAGAAGAAAGCCCAACTTCATAATCGACAAAATCAAAGAACACGACGAAGACGTTGTGTGGCTCGACATTGACACAATTTTAATAAACCGCATGACGGAGGTTGATATAATTCCACCCGAAATTGACTTGACATTTGCGTCGAGCAACGGTAATATAGGCGGTTGTAAGGCATCTCCCATTTTTATAAAAAACAATGAGAGATCTAAGAAGTTTCTCCACCAGTGGAGAGATAATGTTAATTCTTCTAGGGACCAACAATTTGAATGTTTCGATCATGAAGTTTTATTTCATGCTATTCAGGTAGCAGGTAATTATTGTAATATTGGGTTTTTAAATGAAAATTATTGCACATGGCCCGGAAGAGAAAACGAAAACACTGTGATTCTTATGGGATTGTCTGATAACGAATCCAAGAAAGATTCACTAAGGAAGATGGGAATGTGTGAGAAGAATATCAAGCACCAAACAACAGGATTATATCATGAATAAAATGACAGCAATATACGCACCATTTCCCCAAAACGGTTCGTCCAATTCCAACATGAAACCAGACACATTTGAATGGACTTCGGAAGACAGTAACATTCAAGTTTTAATAGATTGGGGTATGCTATTGAGTCCACAAATCCCCAAACGAACAGACCAACATCGGTATGGGTGGGTTTGTGAATCTAGTGCAATTGTTGCTGGAGTCATAGATGGTTTGATAGACCACAAAGATCAAATTTTCCAAAATGGAAAAATTAAAAAAATATACACATGTGATGATAGGTTATTGTCATTGGGGGATGACCGCTTTGAATTTTGTTTTGCGTGCAGCAATCTTCCGTGGATCAAAGAACACCAACTATATGAAAAGACTAAATTAGTATCAATGGTAGCATCAGCAAAACATGATACAGCAGGGCATAAAAAACGACATGAATTTGCGAAGAATTTTAAAGATCAAATGGATCTGTTTGGTGGTGCTGCTGGATCCAATAGGGAAGGGGATAATGGAACTCCATGGCCAGACAAACTTCCCCTCCTACAAGATTATATGTTTAATGTTGTTGTTGAAAATGATAGTTATCCAACTTATTTTACTGAAAAGATAACCGATTGTTTTGCAACAGGAACCGTTCCTGTCTATTGGGGATGTCCCACAATCGGTGAGTATTTCAATGAAGACGGAATTATATTGGTTGATGATGATTTTGATATTTCTGTTCTAACTAAAGAACTATACGAATCTAAAATTGATGCCATTAAAGATAATTTTGAAAGAGTAAATCTATTAATAGGAAGCGACGACTACCTATATGAATTAATTATGAAGGACATTAGCAATGAAAACTAAATTTGTTACGTATTATTACGACATTGATGATACTAATTATTATGAAAAAAAGTCAGAGAATTTAAAGAATAGTTTAAATTCTCTTGGAGCAGAATTAAAGACATATAATCCAGAATTTGAAAACAATTACAACATTAATTGCTTACGAAAACCAGAAGTAATAATACAGGCTATTGACGAATTAAACGAAGACATCATATGGATAGATGCTGATTGTTATATTCAAAATCTTCCTATTGAGATGGATAATCAAGAAGAAGATATTGGGATCGTTATCCGAAATCACGACATGGAAACTCCTCATGTTGCATTAATTTATTTTAAAAATAACAAAAAAACAAAATCATTCTTGGATGATTGGAATAAAAAGTGTGTTTCAAAAATAAAAGAAGTAAAAGAGGGAAAATATGATGGTGGCGACCACGACCCCTTCATTGATACATTTAAAGATAGAACGGACGTGTCATATAAACTATATTCACCAATGGTAGCATCTACCAACATTCCAACGTCGTCGGTGTTGATTGGAATTAGTCCGGGTGGTTTGGGAGTAGAACAACGGAAAGTCATACATGATTGATTCTAATTTAATCATTGCTGCCGCGATTCGAGATAACGAATCAACCATAGATAAAGTGTTTTCAAACATCGAAAGGTTTTCTAAACTTTTCAAAAAAACAAAAATAATCATGGTAGAATCAGATTCTATCGATAACACAATAAACAAATTAAATGAATATAAAGAAAAACTTCCAGATATGGAAATTATATCATTAGGAAATTTAGACCAAAAACTTCCATTTAGAACAGCAAGAATTGCAACAGCAAGAAATGTATATTTAGATGCTGCTGAAAAATTAAAAGAAGAATACCAATATCTTCTTATTATGGATATGGATGACATTTGTTCATATGAAATAGATGAAGAATCTATATTATCTAATTTTAGATATGATGATTGGGACATGATGACAGCAAACCAACCAGATGGTTATTATGATATATGGGCATTGCGTCACGAATATTGGATGCCTCATGATTGCTGGGATATGGTTCACAACCGACCGTCTTTTATGTCATTTGACGAAGCAAGAATTCTATTTGTGCACGGGAGACAAATTAACATAGATGAAAACCATCCTCCAATAAAAGTTCAATCTGCATTTGGTGGAATGGGGTTGATTAAGATTGATAGCATAAAGGGTGCTAGACATGAAGGAATCACAGATGGAAAAGAAATTTGTGAATGGGTTCGGTTCTGTGAAAAATTAAACGAAGGGAATTCTAATATTTTTATAAATCCTAGAATGATAACTAGCACCCATGAAGAAAGACCACTAAAAAAAGAATTATTTTGCATGTCCGGAACAACCGGTAGAATATGGAAGGCATCATGAGAGTAGTGTTTAGTATAATTTTAAATGGACTACACCACCTAAAACACAACAATCGATATCAGAACATTTTAGACAATTGTGATTATTGGGTGGTGGTAGAAGGAGCCTCTCTCTCGCAAGGAAGCACTTCGTGGTGCAACACAATGAAAGAAGAATACCACGAAAATGGTCATAGTGTGGATGGTACAGTCGAATTCCTTGAAGAATTATCAAAAGAAAATAAAAAATTAATATATGTTCCTTCTTCTGGATTTTGGAATTCGAAGGACGAACAGGTTAATGCCGCAATTCAACAAATAAAAAACATTACAGATAATTGTTTTCTTTGGCAGATGGATATAGACGAAGAGTGGACAGAAGAATCCCTTAACCAGGCCGAAACTGAACTAAAAGAAAGCGGCGCAAAGGCCGGTGGATTTCTGGCAAATTGTTTTTTAGGAAAGGACATACTCGCCAAAGGAGAGTGGGGGGAACTTAAACCGAGTGGTTATTTTAGGCTGTGGGACTGGAAGGGCGAAAGTTTTATTCGACACGAACCCCCAATAATTAATTATAACAACGGAGAGTACGAGACGAAATTACTGACCCCAAGATTTAATCATTATAATTATTATTTTGAAAAGGATGTTAAATTTAAAAATGATTGGTATTCGGGCCATGAGGGAATATTAGAAAGATGGAAGATGCTAAACAGTTTACCAAAAGAGACATTTCCTATTCATATTAGCAGTTTGATACAGGGTTCTTGGGGACAAACTTATACATTTATATTTAAAACATGAGGATATTATTATGAGACATCCAGAAATACACACAGAAACCCAATTTGGAATGTATATTGGTTACTTGGTGACAAACAATATACACATTCAAAAAATAATCGAAATTGGATCCGGGAGCGGAAACGGTTCAACGCAGTGTTTTATTCGTGCACTCGCACCAAATCAAACAAATAACACCAAATTAATTTGTATTGAGGCAGTAGAAGAACACTATAATGATTTAGTTAGACTGACCAAGGATATTGATTTTGTGGAGGCACACAACAAATCTTCAATTGGGTTCAATCAACTGAGCACAAAAGAATACTCAACATATGCCAACTCTGAATATAATTCCCATTTATCGGAGGATGAGATTAAAAACAGAGAACAGTGGTTCAACGATGATATTGATTTTTTCAAAAATACTAAAACTGGAGTTGTTGAAAACTTAGATGGTAAATATGATTTATGTCTAATAGATGGTAGTGAGTTTTCCGGATACGACGAATTTAAAGCAATTGAACATAATGTTAGGTTTATTTTGTTGGATGATGACCGAGTATACAAAAACATTAAAACAAAAAATGAACTATTAAAAAATGATAACTGGACCCTTATTGCTGAGGGAGCAGAGAGAAATGGCTGGAGCAGTTTTGCAAAAATACCATGAATATTATAAACGAAATTGAAGGCTTAGTTGAGGTCGAATACTTCACAGAAATTGTGAAAAACATCCAAGGAATGGACGAATATAATTTCCTGTTTGTCCAGTGGTACAACGAAATACAAACCAACTTAAAAAATAAAACAATAGTTTTTATAATATCAGATGAATCGTATTCTATGCCCGGTGATAAATTTTTAAAGCCAAATGTAGAAATGATATTTAAAAACTACCACCCATTCAACGAAACAAATCAAAAAGTAAGGCCATTGCCATTAGGGTTTGTTGGTGGGTTTAGGGGAAATAATGATATTCCGATTCAGGATAGAGAATTTGATTATTCCTTTACGGGGGCGTGGAACCAAAGGCGACATGGTTTATTGGAAGCATTCAAGAAAAGAGAAACGGACGGAAGGGAAAAGTTTTTTCACATGAATAGAAATTGGTGTGGCGGCGATGATGCTGGTCTTTCTATTGCAGAATATTCTTCTCTCATGAGCAACACGAAAATTTCATTATGTCCTCCCGGCTACGAAAATAACGAATCGTTTAGAATATTTGAAAGTGCAATGTGTGGCAATATTATCGTTTCTGAGACCCCCTGTCCGTATTGGTATTATAAAGACATGCCCCATTTTACGATTGAAAGTTGGGACAATCTAAATATAGTTGATAATATCATGTCCAAATCAGATGATGAATTGTCTGATATATCAAACAAAACACGACAATGGTATGACGACAACATATCACCAAAGAGTATTGCGAGGTACATAGAAAAGGAAGTATGTGAAAATACCACAAAAATTAATAGATAAATTAAAACCAATTTCAAATTCTAAAGAAGGAAATTTATTAATATATTCCGATGGACCTTCCAATCAAGACATACAAACTTCTTTTTTAGAGAAACATCTAATAAAGATAGAACCACAATATGTCCTTGAGGTGGGGACTAATTTGAGAATTTTCTATATGATATAATAGAAACATCAAACGACAGAAGAAATATCGCTTATATTAAAAAAGAAATGGAAGAATGAATGAAACCAATAATAACACTATGCATGATTGTCAAAGATGAATCCCACATCATTCACGAATGTCTAGAGTCAATATATTCATACATTGACCGATATGACATCACAGATACAGGTTCAACTGACGGAACCCAAGACATCATTAAAATTTTCTTTGAAGAAAAAGGAATTCCCGGAGAAGTATACCAATCTGACTGGAAGGGTTTTGGAAAATCTAGAACAGAAGCCTTTGAAAACGCCAAAGGAAAGGCAGAATATGCATGGGTAATTGATGCCGATGATTATATTGACGGAAATATCAAACTTCCAGATAATATGAATGCTGACTCCTACACCCTCAAATTGGGCAGGGATGATTTTGTTTGGTGGAGAAGTCAAATATTCAAATTAGAATGCAATTGGAAATATGTTGGCATTCTTCATGAATATGCTGACTGTGATAAGGAAGATGGTCAGCGTCCTCACACAGAAAAACTTCATGGAGATTATTACGTCAGGGCAAGGACTCTAGGGGCAAGAAATGTCGGAATCGACCCGAAAGACAAATATGCAAAAGACGCAGAGATTCTTCTAGACGCACTGACAAACCCAGACAATATCAACTACGAGCCCGACAATGGAAGATATCACTTCTATTTGGGACAAAGTTATTTTGATTCTCAGCAATGGGAAAAATCAGAAGAAGCATATAAAAGACGAGTCGAAAAGGGAGGGTGGGAAGAAGAGACATACTATGCCATGTATCGTCTAGGAATACTATCAGCACTTCTCGACAAACCTTGGCCAGAAATACAACAAGCATTTTTAGACGCGTGGGAATTCAGACCAACCAGAGCGGAGCCTTTATATCAGATTGCAAGACTCTATAGGCAAGTTCACAATAGACCCAGACTGGCGTATATTTACGCCAAGCACGCATTAGATATTGCATACCCACATCAAGATATTCTATTCATTAGTGATGAAGTATATCAGTGGCAAATTTTGGATGAAATTTCATCAACTGCATTTTATGCAGGAAATCCCCACATTGGATATGCTGCATCTAAAAAACTTATAGACGAGAACTTAGTTCCAGAACCGCACATTGAAAGAGTGACAAACAACTTAAATTCATACGAAAAGGTTGTGGTGGGAATCCAGAAGCAAGAAATTGAAAAACGAATGCACGAAAATGCACATAAAATGGAAATGAAAAGAATAGAAAAAGAACAGAAAAAAACCACTCCGAGAAATTCTACTAAACTAAATCAGAACAAAAAAGGATTTAAGAAAAGAAAAAAAACCCATAAATAGTATTATAGACTAGGAGAGTTCCATGCCCGCAAACCACAATATTCATATACCACAAGGAGATACACTAAATCTCCATATTCTTTACCAAGACGAAATTTCTAATGGTATCGATTTGACAAACCACAAGGCAAGAATGCAAGTTAGAAAATCTCCGACTTCTTCTTCATATCTTTTGTTTGTAGATTCGACTCCGGGACTAACATACGGCATCACTGGATCGACTGGGGGAATCCACCTGAATGTCAACAAAGGAAATACTGGATCACAAACAGGTGGAATTTTATTGGTAATGGGAGCAACAGCCACGTCCTTTGTTCCTGCTGGAAAACATCACTACGATTTAGAACTCGAAAACACAACCGATGGTTCTATTCGTAAATTGATTTATGGTAGTTATGATTCTCAATATGATGTGACAAGATGAAGGTTAAGATAACAAAAAATGTATTAGTGAAGAGCCTTCCTCGAACATACAACATATCAGGGAAAAAAGTTACAAGTATAATAATATCCCAAAAGAGTATGTCAGAAACCACGTTTATATAAAATGACAATATCATTCAGAAATTTCAATAATGGTAATATACACCCTACTAAAAAAAGGTTGACGTTTTCATTATTAAATTCTAACGATAAATTAAGGTTATTGAAAGATGCATATGAATATGATGCTGGTCATCAGTTCAGGTTATCGGAATCCGATGACTATCTGAAGAAAATTAACATCGGACACGGACTAACAGAAGTTGTTCTTGTGGATGAAGACGACAACACTATTATGTTTTCTGGTTCTTATTCTATGATCAGTTCGTTGTTTGAACAAGAAACAACAATCGAAGAAATTAAAGAAGAACCAAAACCTCAAATTATAGAAAGAATTGAAAATGTTGTGCCCATAGAAGGTCCGGAAGGACCAAGGGGAGCAGATGGCAGTTCTGGAATGCACGGTATGCCGGGCGATAAGGGTGATATTGGAGAGAAGGGCGATAAAGGTGATTCTGGAGAGAAGGGCGATAAGGGTGATATTGGAGAGAAGGGCGATAAGGGTGATTTTGGAGAGAAGGGCGATAAGGGTGATATTGGAGAGAAGGGCGATAAAGGTGATT
>Ga0098047_10000104_pt1 | contig 31581 bp, 55 predicted proteins | sample 12_taG_FD_92585 | JGI IMG/M metagenome (GOLD analysis project Ga0098047, IMG submission 92585) | Marine viral communities from the Subarctic Pacific Ocean - 12_ETSP_OMZ_AT15267 metaG | ecosystem: Environmental > Aquatic > Marine > Oceanic | place: Subarctic Pacific Ocean | collected 2015-01-16 | reverse complement strand
TCCCATTAAAGAGATGTTCCAGAAGAAGATTAAGGAGAAGAAAGAGGCAGTAGAACCTCAAGAGTTTAAGACGAGTCTCTTAGCGCGTCCCAAGAAGGATGTGAAAGAACAACCTACCCCCACTCTCCCCAACGTACAAAAAGAAGTTCCAATGAAGGGTAAAACTGAAACTCCTCTACCAACTCTTACTGCTAAGGAGTCTGTCTAATGGGCATATTTGATTGGAGAGCAGCGGCTACTGGTGCCGTAGGTTACTGGGAAGAGAAAAAACATAATGAACGAGTCGCTGCACATAAAAACAAACTTGATCTCACTAAACGAGAGCGTGATCGAGCTGATTTAAGCTACAAAATTTCTGAAGAGGAAGAGAGAACTAAACGAAAAGAAGAACGTGCAGAAAAATTAGCTAAAGAAGAACGTACTCGACAAACTAAAGCTAATCAAGCTTTAGCCCGCAGGTTAGGTGGATTTTCTAAGGAAGAAATTGATAAAATTGGTCCCAAGGATGATGTTAAAACTTTATTTGAAATGCGAAAAATGTTTCCACATAAAGTAGGTAACAAATGGGTAACTAAAGGACAGCGTGACACGAAGGAAGCCGAAGACCGTATTACCAAACAAATAGAGGCACTTCATCCCACGGATGATAAAGATAAAATTGCCAGTCTTAAAAAGCTTCGCAATCGTTACAGAACTATGTCCGCCTCTGTCTTAGACAAGGATTTACTAGACAACGAACAGTCAACAAAGACAGCTGAGGCATTAGCTAAAGCTCATATGGAGCGAATCAAAGAGCAGAATAGAAGTAAAGAAGCGATTGAAAGAATGAAGGATGCACGAGGAGGAGGTGGAAAACCTACTCAAATTCGTGCAGAAATTAGTAAGGGTATTACAGATATTAAAGGCATCATCCAAAAACAAGTTGGTAGAAATGCCTACTTTGTTAACCAGCAAGGTATTGACTTTAGTCGAATAGGGAAATATGAAGTTCACAATGCGTGGATGAAACACATCCGTACTTTAGCCACTGAAAAAATTAACAGTGAGTTTGTTGAACAAAAGAAAACCTATAATTCTGCTGAGATTTTAACAAAGCTTGTCACTGAAACGATGCCATTTAATCGTTTTAAAACAGAACGTCCTGATTTAAAACAGTCACAACAGCAAGCACAGCCTGACGATGCAAGTATAAAGTTTGCTGTCAAAGATACTATGGAAATTCTACGAGACTTTGATCCTAATGATCCTCAAAAGAGACAAGAAGCAAATAATCTCATGTATGAGTTAACACAACGGTATGGTGTACCGCTTCCTAAACAACTTGACTCTCTTGTGCAGCAGCTTCGTGCCAAAGGAAAAGAAGGAAATCGCACTCCTCTGAGACCTCCTCCCCGAACTCCTACTCAGCGTCCTCCTTCCGCGTCCTCTCCAATTCCACGATCTGGTAATCGGGCACAAAGTGGTAGTCCATACAGGTAATCATGGCAGACATTGATCTTTTTGAAGATAAATATTGGGAGAAACGACCTCCTATAAATGCGCCTGCTCAACAAGCTCGTCCTGACATGTTTTCGGATGAAGCATGGAAGCCTGCTGCACCTGTTGTCATGGATAAACAGCAGCGTCCTGATATGTTTTCTGATGAGGCGTGGGCAAAACCAGTTCTACCTACTCCAAAAGAAGAGGAGGGGGCTTTTGAATTCTGGTCAGAGGAAGCTGGCAGAATTGCTGGAACAGGTTTAACAGAGTTCCTAAACTCTTTTGGAAGTCTGTCATCTGATCTAGGCATAACTACTAACCCCCTATACCATATTGACCCAATTGTTGAAGCGCCTAAATCTGAATATGGAGATGTGGCGGCCTCCTTAATTCAATTTGTTGTTCCCTTTACAGGAGCGTTAAAAGGGTTGAGCCTGGGTGCGAAAGGAGTTAACTGGGCGTCTAAATTAGCACGGGGTAATGAATTACTCACTGGCACAAGCAAACTTGCGAAGGTGTCTAAAGGATTAGCAGCGGGAGCCATCACAGATTTTGTAGCCTTTGAAGCTAATGATCCTTTTTTAGCAGGAGCTATTCAGGATGTTCCAGCCTTACAAAATCCTCTCACTGAATTCTTAGCTGCAGATGCAGATGATCCCGCTGCTGTTAACAGACTGCGCCATGCTGTTGAAGGATTAGGACTAGGTTTAATCTTCCCACAAATTATTAAGGGGTTAAAAACTGTCACAGTTGGCAGTGGGAAGGTAGGAGCGGAACTAACAAAGAAAGCTTATAAATCTGCACCCAACTCTATAACCGATTGGGTGGATACTCGTGCTAAAAAGGCACAGCAGAAGACTGAACGTATTATTCAGAAATTAGCTGAACCAAACATATCTGCACGCCATATTGATGAACTATATGACAAAGCAGGTATGACCGTAACTGATGATAAGCTCACAGCTATGGAGTTTCTGAGACACACTAATGCTAAGGGGGAATTAACAGACCGCTCTCTTCGTAAAGCCATCTTTAAGTATGACTACGATGTGGAGAAAGGTGGAGAATATCTTCGTGAGCTGCATGAAGGACTGGTTCCAATCTTGAACCGTGTCAGCGGTGTAGGTAAAACTCTTGGGAGAGACGGTGAAGCCACCCTAAAAGACTTTAATGATTTTCTTAAGTACAAACAAGCTGAACAGAATCGAAAATTCAATCTAAAAAAAGCATCTAAGGAAAAGAAAGACACTATTACTGGCGGCATTCCAAACAAAGAAGTCAGTGAGTTTTTAGAGAAGTGGGAGATACGCAAACTCGGAAAAGATAGCGAATATATTCATGCACTTGAAAGCTTTGCTTTTAAGGAAATGAAAAATCTCAACAAAGCCTTGCTTGATTTTGCTAAGAGTGCCAACTTAGTTAATGACGACACAATTGCAAGCTTCTTGCAGAAGGGTCCACTGTATGTACCTTTTTTCAGAGCACAAGCTTCTGACGATTTTATTACTGTTGCCGCTAAGAAAAAATTAGACACTCTCCACACCCCAATGAAGTCTCTTACTGAAGAGAATTTGGATGTGTTGGGTCCAGTTGATAATGTGCTGCTCAATCTAGCACGCGCTCATGAGTCTACCTTTAAAGCTGGTATCACAAACATGGGGAAGTTGCGCTACTATGAAAAGCTGCGAGACTTGACTAGCCACACAAACACAAAAGAATACAAGAAGCACGCCTCTTCTATTATGCCCAACCACAAAGACTTGACTGATTTATATGGGCAGGAAATATCTCGTGGGGCACGCCACAGCTGGAGAAAAAAAGGCTATCACATTGACCAGTTCTATGAGAATGGGGAGTTAAAGTTTTGGGCGTACAAGGATCAGTTTCTTAAAGAACAAATGGAAGCACTTGGTCCTACTGCTGTGTGGAGCGGGGTAATTCCTCTGCTAAAAGTTGGCGGTGCATTTAAGCGTGCGGTTAGTGATTTAATTACACTTGATCCCACCTTTGCTGCCTATGCCAACTTCCTTCGTGACACTGTGTCAGTTGCACTCCTCTCCAAGTCCGGTTTTATGCCAGGACTAAGCTCTGTTCGTGGTTTGGGTGCTACAACAAAGGGTGGTGCTAAAGAAATTGCACAGCTAGTTAAGGGACCAAAGGTTGGCACACAAAAGTGGGGAAGATTAAAACAACAAGAGCTTGGTAGTGACGGTTGGTTTGAAGAATTAAAGAAAGCTGGTGGTGGCTTTGGACACACAGCTTTTACTCCTGAAGCTACACGGGTTGGTGCAAGTTATGGAAAAAACTTAGCCCCTGAACGCCAGTTAAAAAAGCTTGGTGTCAAAGACATTACATACAAAACTCCTGGGGAAGCTGGGAAAGATTTAGTGCGTGCTGCTGAAAGTGTTGCTTCTCGTTTTGAATATGCCTCGCGTACAGAAGAGTTTCGTAGGCTAGTTTCACAAGGAATGTCTCCTCTAAAAGCTGGTGTTCAAGTTCGAGATATTGGTATTGACTTTGGAAATAGAGGAACTTCCACAGTGTTTCGTACTGTCTCTGCAATGGTGCCTTTCTTAAATGCCCACATGCAAGGTGTGTCCCGTACTGCAAGAGCTTTAGGTGCTAAGAAAGTATTAGGAAAGTCATTTACTGCAGAGGAACGAGCTGAAGTTAAACGTGTGTATGCACGCACTGCTTTCATGGCATCCTTCTCAGGAGCCATCACTTTGTTGCATCTAAACGCAGACAACATTGATGTATTGGGAGAGGAAGCCTTTGAAGGTGTGCAGCAGACGTTTAAAAGCATCCCCCAGCATGTGAAAAATAAGAACTGGATATTTGTTCTTCCAAGAAATGAGCAAGGGGAAAATGTTCCCATAACCATTCCCAGTCCATTTGATTTTGCACTACTTCCCAACATGGTAAACAAAGCTATTGAAGATATGTTTACTGATAGAGAAAAGAGTTTTCTGTGGGAATACACAAAACACTCAATGCTAAACATAGGGCGAGTCGGTGATCTCTCCCTAGTTCCTCAAGTGTTGCGTGGCCCAACCGAAGCCGCTATAAATAGAAAATTTAGTGGTCTTCCAGTAGACAGACCTTCAGACTCTCGTTCTGCAGAAGATCATGCAGAACCTTGGACAAACGGGATTGCTGTTTCACTAGGACAGACTTTTGGCTGGTCCCCTATGAAAGTGGAGCATGTCTTAAAAAGCTACTTTGGAACTCTTGGTGCTCTCGCTTTTGATACAGCAGACAACATGTTTTGGCGTGGCTACAAAGGCTTAGGAGATGTCCCCCGAAAAAACAGCTTCTTGACGCGCCGCATGTTTCAATCCACGCCTCTTCGCAGTACACAAGAACAAATTGATACATATAATAGATGGGAAGAAGTCTCAGGTAAGCAGGCTGCATTTAACAATTACGCTAAGATGTTTAATGACTTTGATCGTAAAAAAGTTGAAGAGATGTTAGCTGATCCCAACATGCAACTGCTGCTCGATTTGTACCCCCACTTCCAAAGCCGCCTGAAGCAGATTGCAAACATTACCTCCGATAGTAAACGTGTCATGCGTGATCCGCATATGCCTGACCAAGATAAACTTGACATGTTAGCTGGAATGGCTGAAGCAAAGAACGAATTGTTTCGTGATCTAGATGAGTTATACATGTCGCGTCGAAGGGAGTTTATAGACGAATGAGTTTTTGGAACGCGATATTCAGCATTGGTACGGGGAATGTTCTCCAACCTATCACAGATTTAGTTGACGAACTACACACCTCAGAAGAAGAAAAAATAGAAGCGGGAATTGTTCTTGCCAAACTTCAGACCGCTATTAATACAGTTGAAGCAAACCATCGCAGTGTTTTTGTTGCCGGGTGGCGTCCTTGGATTGGCTGGAGCTGTGGCTTGGCTGTCACATATCATTTTCTTGTAGCTCCCCTGCTTGTGGCAATCATTCAGATCATAGCGTTCTACTCTAGCATGGAGGCGTTCCCACTTAACCTCCTCCCCACACTTGATATGGCCTCTTTGATGACACTATTAGGGGGTATGTTAGGATTAGGCGCACTGCGAACAAGAGAAAAACAAATAGGTGTTACTAGATAATCTTACACCCACCTCTACACAAAAGAAAAGCCCCCGATTAAGGGGGCTTTTTTATTAATTAAACAAATTGTGTAGGTGTACTAATAGAAAATTTACCACAACAAAAGCCTTAAATTGAAAGTCAGTCATGTTACCCTCGAATATTTAATTATATCATCGTTGAGTGTGTTGTAGTGCTGCTCCACCAATTTAATTACCCCTACTAACGTGTGGGTGTTTTCATTTTCCCCTATTGAATCCATTGCTTCCTTAAACTTCTTTGTGTTTACTGCTTGATGGTCTACAATAACATCCCCCTGCTCATTCACCATCACTTTAATCTGCGCTAAGAATGCGTTTACAAATCTTCTACTCATATTTTTTCTTTAACCTCTCTAATTCCTGTATTTCACGCTGTTCTTTTTTGGCTTCAGCTTTTTCTTTGTTTGCTTTTGTCGTTGCAGCTTTCCTTAATCGGGCAGCTGTTTCTTTTTCTGTCTCTGGTCGAGTGTATTTTACATGTAGCTCAAACCTCCCATCATATCCTGGGGCATCCACACAAATAATTCCATCAGGATAATTCTCTCGCAGCTCTTCAAACATACTTAAAGCATAATCTATAATGTTACCATCCAACGCCCAGATGTCAATATACTCTTTTTCCCACCTTTTACCTGTCATTTTAACTCCTCTGGTTCATAGAGTGCAAGCAAAACTCCTGCCTCTCCTAGCAACTGTGTGGACAGTTGAAAATCCTTCTGCCATCTTTCTATATCTGAGTGTAATGAAATCACTTCCCCAATACCATGTTGAATGATGAGAGAAGCGCAATGAGGACATGGCATAAATGGCCATGTGTAGATTTTAGAATACCGCAACTCTCTACCCTTTGCAAATATAAATGCATTCTCTTCCGCATGAATAATCATTTTATATTTTAGCTCTCTATTGTTTAGCCTATTGTCATCAGCTATCTTTCTGGGAAACCCATTCACTCCTCTCGATACAGGTGCTCCCCAGTTGTCTACAATCTGTGCTCCCACCTTGGTAGATGGGTCTTTACTCCAGTTGAGAGCAAACGCTTTAGTGTCTGCCAACCACTTTAAATCTTTTGCTTCATTAGGAAACATTCTCTTCCCCCAAAACAATAAGAAAACCTTGCTCAACTAAAATCTCAAGAGGTATATCTAATGTCTCATAGGCGAGTTCAGCACATTCAGCGCAAACATCTTTTCCACTTTTAGTGTGGTACCATGGAAACTCGTCAGAGTCAACACAGTTAGAAACGGCGTCACATCCATGACATTTAAAAATAAAATTGTCCTCCACATCTACTCCATACATTGCACAGTTCCACCACACTTCATGACCATGTGTATCCCATAAATCATCAATATACTCTCCTTCTCCATCCCGTGTATACTTAAGTCCTTTCAACATTCTCCCTCCACTCTCTGATAAACATTTTAGGATGTCCGTGACCTTTGTTAGTATTATAGTAATCTTTCCAATACTCTGCCATTGCCCCTAACTCTACAGGAATAGGTTCTTCCACCATCCAGTATTTTAACCTTGCTAATGCAACTTGCATAGCGAGGTTTATTTGTAGGTGATTTTGAATACCTTCATCAGATAAATCCCACGGAGCCATAATCATACAAGCATTCTCCACCCGTATTCGAAAGTGTCTATCTTTTTGAGCCACATACCTTCGAAGAATATCCATAGCAGTAGGCAACTCCATCTGAAGTAATCCAATAGCAGGACCATCAACTTGGTGCAAATAGGATAATCGACTCTCCACCAATGCAGTGCCAAGAATTAATTCCTCAGCTTCATTAGACCACATATCCAGTTTGTTTAGTGTTGGCTCAATTACATAGATTATATATTGATTTATGTCTAACATTTTAAACTCCGCATGATCCACCCCTTTGTGTTATGTTACAGATATCCACGGCTTTGATATTTTCTTCAAACTCTTCTCCCAACTGTTTAACCGCCGTAGTATAGGGAACAGCCAAGAGGGGTTGACCCCCACGCGCACCGTCCGGGTAACAAGTAAATCCCCTGATCCTATGACTGTAACGAGCAAGAGCTTTCTGAAAAGTCTTGAGAGTGTCTTCATTATTTTCTTCACTTCCCCATTGAGGTAAATTAATTGTTGAACTGATCGCCATGTCTACATGCTCTTGCACGTTAGCCTGGAAGCTCAACCTTCGGATAGGGTCTCTTGCTAAGTCCAATGCCGTCTCAATCTTCTCAGGTTTAACCCCATACAGTTCTAACATCTCCTGAGCTACATTATCAATTACATATTGGTAATGCCATCGTGAGTCTTTGAGGTATCGTCTTTTATAGGCAGTAGCAAAAACTGGTTCAATTCCTGTAGTTGTTCCAGCAAGAATGCCAATAGTACCAGTGGGAGCCACAGCCCGGAAAGCAATAGGCGTACTAATCGACAACTGTTTCGAGAAATTAGTACCAACAGCTGTTGACTGTTTCTCATACACCTCCAACCAGTGGTGAAGCTCTTCTGTTCCTTCATATTTGCTACCCCTTTTTATTAGCCACTCATGCAGACCCATTAAGCCTAGGCCAATACGTCTATTTTTTTCTCTGACTTCTTCGACTTTTTTGTACGGAAGCTCTGCGCGCAATGAGCCACATACCAGAAACTTAACGGCAAGATCAACAACATCCCGTAACTCAGATATGCTATCAATCCTTCCGAAATTAATGCTACCAAGATTACAAACGTCACTGTCGTCAGAGGAAGTAAACTCAGTACAAGCATTGCGTAGCGTTTCCTCCTCCTTGTCAAAGAAGTTAAAGGAAAATCCTGGCTCTCCTGTTGATACTGCTTGGTATACGTTTCGAGAAAAGACATCGCCCACTTCTCCTGTCTTCCAAAAATTAAGTAGCCACTCCGTGTCATAATTCACAGATATGTTTGTGAACTCCATAGGCGCATGGAAATTAAAGTTCTTTTCCTTCAACTCCCCAATAGAAAGAGAAGTTCCTTCGAGCTGCTGCTCATACCAGTTTTTAAGAACAAGAAATTTATCAACATCAGCATGGTTGGAGGAAAGAGAAGCATATATAGCACTACGCCTTGATCCCCCTTGCATAATTCCTTTTCCAATGTCATCAACGATTTGCATCTGGGCGATAGGGCCTGAAGCAATGCCTCCAGTACCACTAAGCACACTCCCACTAGCGCGGTAGACAGAATAATCAACTCCAATTCCACCTCCTGTTGATAAACATAACTCAGACTTTTTAGATAGCTCGGCCCAATCTTCTCTTGTATCTTCGAGAGCTTTCAGTGCGTAGCAATTATTAAAGAACTTCCTTTTTCTTCCTGCGTAGTAGAGATATCTGCCACCAGGAATAAATTTTAAATCTGAAATATATTCTACTAGCTGCTGATGTTCCTCATGAGTTATACTAGTATCTCCACTAGCCTTGTCTCCACAAACATCCTTTACAAGAGTGGTAGCCAACTCCTCCCATGAATAAGCACCATCATGAGCATACTTCTGTTGGAAGATACTTTCTGCAAAGGAACTCCTAAACATAGGATTTTGTTCAGATTTAAAACCCATCAATCAACCACTCCATTCTCATCCATTTTGTCATTCTCGTAAGGGATGATTTCCATTCTATAAAATTCTTGTTTGCAACACTCAAGCATACCAATTAAAGAATTAAGCATCTCATAATTATATTTTGGTTGGAGGTTTCCGTACTCAATAAGAGCCTTAGTAAATATATAATTTAGCTCCCCTACATTCTGAGCAGTGTCCCCCACTAACTCAGCAATTTGTTTGACAGTAAGTGTTCCGTCGTTGGCAGGAAGCTCAACAGTTTCATTTCTACGTGATTGTTTAATGTATGGCATCAGTTTCTTCCCCTACTAAAAAATTAATTAGTGCGTATTTTAATCCTTGACGCTTATGGTTTGTTAAATCTTTCAACTCTTCAATTGAACATCGTTCTAATTCCTGTCTTCGAAAGGGTAGGTAGATAAATTTCTTCTTACCGTTCTTTTTCTTCACTGTTATCCAAGATGTCATTTTACTAACTTCCCTTTGATAACTCTTGTGTCTTTCCCCACCCCATACAACTCATACCATATAAGAGTGAGCGCACACCAAATAACAGAAGCAAGATGGTGCTGCTTATCAACAGGATCATTCTTCTCACCACCCCACCAAGCATTAAGATGCCTCTCTAGTGCGGCCTTTACTCTCCCCCAATCCATTCCTTTACGCCAATTGTCATCGTCATATTTCTTAGCACCAATAGTGTAAACTTCTGCTACTAACTGCATAGGCTCAGTAGGAATGAGATCAAATCTTAACTTGTCGTCATCGTTCTTAACTGCTAAGGGAGAGTCACTAATGTCTACTCCGAATAAATACATTGAACAGTCAGATTGAGGAATTTGGTTAGGATCATCAATAGCAACACAAGGAAGCAGTTGTCCCCGCACCCACCCCTTTCCACAAGTTACACAAGTCCCACAAGCACTCATTCTTTTTCCCCCACATGAGAAATAAACGCGACAGGCTGAATTGTGTACACCCCATAGACACTAAAGATTTGTTCAATCGCCTCATCAACATCATAACAAACACTTGCTACGTTTCTGTCAATGAGAGGATGATTAACTAAGGCAGGATAATCACTTACTAGAAACACTGGCTTCCTAACAGCAATTCCCCATGCAATCTCCATAATGGTTCCCACAGAGAGACGTTCTTTGATTAAACTCTCTGGCATGTAAGCTAATATAGCAGAACTTCTCCAAGTGTCAAGCTGATTTTTTGTATCGATAGCACGAGGAGTACGATACCAAGGCTGTTCATCAATCCTATCAAGGAAGGAGTCATACACCCCGTCCTCATTGGGAGGTTCACACCTCAGAGGGGACACCCCCACAATCTGCCCATTATATTGTGACTGGTCAAACTGCTGACACACATAGTCCCGCCAGTCATTGGCATCATCTCCATCCATCCCTGCAATAGGCCCAGCTAAATAAATATAATTAGTCATCTTGTCTCCCCCTTTGACACAAACTCTTCTCGTGCTGCCTCACAACCAGCATTAAAAATCTCAGTTAAAATCTTATTAACCTTATCTTTTAAGTATTCACGCGGCACAATATTATCATGGTAGTCAACTAAGATGTCATAAATCTCCCAAAACTCATCTTCAAATGTCATAATTTTAACACCGTTTTCATCCTATTCATATCCTTTCTTGTAATGTAAAAGAAAGCATCAGGATATGCTACTCTAGCAGGAGGTGTACTACCTCTCAACTCTGGTGCTACAATATCAAATATCTTCTGTCGGTATGAAAAGAGAGTAGTTGTACGTCTAAGTATCCAATATAATTCACCAACACACCACAACCATTTAATAAATTTAAGTGTCGAGCGAGTCCAACGCATCGTGTTGGATATTAATTTGACCGTCAATATATCCTTCATTAAATCCTTCATAATTTCCCACCGCATATATGTCATCAACAATATCTCTTAATCTGTTTTTAAACTGTTCAGGATTTAATTCTTTCCTGTCGTAAGCATTCATCTCATCGGTTATTTGTTTTAAATATTCAGTAGTGTAACTACTCATATCTGTAGTTCCCATAATATATTTCTTTTTCGCAGCGTTCTGCTACAAGTAAAGCAAGTTCAGGAGTGTAGTAATCATGGTAATCAACTTCTTTCCCTTTCTCTAAGTGGGGAAATTTAATACCTGGAAACTTATAATCAAGAGCAAACCAATTACCATTCCAAAAATCTAAATCTTCCATCTTAAAAATGTCGTTCACAATAATATCTGTGGTATTGCGTTCACATAACCATGACATAGGAGTTTGATCAACACTTCTAACCCACTCTTCAAACTTGCCAGGATTAATAGGTTTCCCTAACAAATCAACATGCCCTCTAGAATATAGTCCGTGATTATAATAGGAAACATACCACTCCCAGGGATTTCTAATGAAACCAAACTTCCAAGAGTTGCTCCACTTCGCACTTCCAAGACGCTGTTTAAGCTTCCATGCTTTAACATGGCTGTGCCGTGCTATATCCTCCTCTGTAACAAAAGGTTTAAGAGCCTCACTCATGGAGGTGGAACCTGTTTTTGGAACCGCAATAAAGATAAAACTCATCTTGTTCCCCAAAAAATAGTGAAAAAAGTCTGTCTACCAGTTTTAGATATTCTCTTGCCCGGCCATATATGCCTTTTTAATAAACCTTCGACACACTTCTCCACAATCAAGGTTTCTGTTGACAATCTCAAAAGCCTGTCGTATTTGTGGTGTGTGTATCTGTTTTTCAGTCTCTTTTAAATCCGCAATAAATTCGCCAGTCAAGTCATCAACTATATCAGGCCAGCCCATCTTAAAATCCTCCTCGTAATCGTTCTATTGACCACGTTTCTAAATCATATTCTCCATCACAAACATTGTGTTTAAGGAATAAACCTCTCCACCACATATGTTGCGTAGCACCGGCATATTCCATATTATGTTCAAAATAACATCCTGCCACTAAACCATACGCAGTTTTTCCATTCGGCGCAGTTTGATTAGACGTATCAAAAACGTGAGTGTGGGCAGCTGTACAAGACGACATATGCTTCTTACAAATTGTACGAGCTGGGTTCTCACCTCCAATTGGATACCCCATAACACCAGATATGAAATAATGATTATAGTAGATGCCGTTAATTTGAACTGCTTTAAGAAAATCATGAGTTTCCCATCCATACTGATTAGCGCCTAAATCTTCAACTCCAAGAGTTCCCTCTAATTTGGGATCACGTTGAATAGCCTTATTTATTCGATTTGTGTGGTTTCCTAATAAAGCCACTTTTCGTGGTTTGTATTGATGCTTCTTATTCTTCGCCTGACGCCTATTATAAGTCTCTATAGGCTTGTTAAATGCCTCTCTAGCGTCTCTAGAGGCTTGTGTATCAAGATGATACCTCCTACCTTCAAATGTTTTCAAACCTTCATCATATTTACAAAGACTTTCCATGTCTTCCCAATCGCCCATCTCAATAATTACATCTGGACGCATTTTCAAGGCAAATTCGCCTGCCATGTGAAATCGTTCCATACTGTCCCCAGGATAAGAATGTGCATCGGGAATAATCATATGTTTAGTCATATTGTTTCTCTTTCAATGTGTTTAGGATGAGTAATGCATCAAAAACACGGTTCTCATTAAGAGCTTTCAATGCGGCTTTCACGCTCATCCGATAGTACTCCAAGTCTGTTTGCATTTTGTAGTAGTCATCCACCATCTGTTGGATGTTTTTCTTCGACATCTGCTTCATCGTCAGCTTTTGCTTCTTCGTTTTGTGCCACCATAGTTTGAGCCATTTCAATGCCCAGCTTTAACAAATCATCTAACTGATTTTGAATTGCTGAGAAAATACCATAAGCAACCGCACGAGTTTCATGAGAAGTGTTGTCATTAAACTCACTCTCAATCCCAAACCCTTCGTCATCCTTGTAAATCTTCAGCGTGGCTTCAAGCGTACCAAGATGAGACTCAATTGAAAAGTTGTCGGGATCGCTAACTGTCGAAAATTTAACTTCGTTCATTCTTTTTCTCCTAGTGTAATTTGTTGGTCCCCTAAAAATACCTTCACTGTCAATGCCGCATGGTAATTATCGTAATAAGTTTGTATCTCCTCTGGATTACTGAGCTTGATTACCACCCTTTTTCCCTATTAATTTAATGAAATATGTTGCATCAAGCAGAACAAGGGGGTGATGCTGGTTCTTCTTAATAATGAGAACTGGCTCCCCGTCACCCCCATGCTCCTTCGCTTGCGCGTATGCCCCCCAGATATTAACCCTTTCTTGATTTTTAGCTTCAAATTTATAAGGGATTTTTTCTTGTGCTAGGGGGGAAAGTTTAATATCAGCTCCCCCTTCCCCCATAACAGCTCCCTTTATATCGTCTTGTTGTAAAGTAGGGAAACACTCCAAGAGCATCTCCACCACCCAGTTTTGTAGTCGCCTCCCTTTAGCTTTTGCAGATCGAGTTTTCATGCACTCTTCTTTGATGGAAACGAAACGACGTTTTCATACCCCCCAGCTAAACTTGTCAACTCATCTGCAAGTGTCTCAACAAACTCAACAGAGAGTAGCACATACTTCGTACCATTTACCTCAGTTGCATGAGGTACTAGATTGCGTAACGCATCTGCATGTTTTAAAAGCTCGTGAGTTTCTGTCATTTATTTTTTCCTTTACAGAATATACCAATCATCACTTAAAATGTCAGATTGGGTAGGCACCCAAGGCTCATGCGTTCCATTTTCACACGTGTATTCAATATAATCATTACAATGTGAGTCTCTCATTGAAACGATCTGAATAAACGTGTCTTCATCTGTCCACCCCATACGCGCAGCTGCAGAGGTGTCTTCCTTTAGTAGATACAAAGTCTCTTCGAAAGTGATAAGCGCAATATGCTCCTCTTCAGCAAACTCATCCACCACCTTAGCAATCTCGGAGGAAACTTCATCTTCAGCAGGACGATGATCCACATGTTCAAATGTCACTTCTCCAAGATTATCTGGCGTCTTTTGTTGTCCAAGAAACTCCTTAATCTCACTCATCTTGCTCTCCTTTATCCTTTTTCTGTTGTTGTCTTTGTATTGAACGAACACTTTTAGCAAAACACACACTGCAGCATAATTGATTTTGCAGTACATAAACTGTGGTGTTGTGACCACATGTATAACACACACCCTGAGCAGTTTGATCTAACATCCCCATTTTAATCCCTCTCAATTACGGAAACAAGGTGTGTGTAGTATTCCCATTTCGGGTCTTTAGCAGTAGACAGTGCAACTGGATGATGGGTTAACTTTTCCCAACATTCAAATTTGTAGTCACACCACGCACATGTAAAGGGTAATTTTCTATTCCCCGTTATTGCTTTCTTAAACTTTTCTTCGATATCTTCGAACTGGCGCTCGAAGGGCTTTTTTTTAATCAGAGTATCCACACGGGAGGCTGCCGTAAGTATAGCCTCTCGTTCATATTTCTCCCTGTTGATTGGCGTTTCACAAACGACAATCTCTCCCGTGTTTTTGTTGACAACAATCCACCCACCAAACGGTTGATTTTTTGCTGCAGCATACAAGAACCCCTGGATGACATAGCCAAAAGGATCATCTTCATAGACACTCATAAACCCATCTTGGTATTTTCTGAATGAATATGCTGACGCAGTTTTAATATCGTAAACTGCATTGTCAATCCCTAAATCCAATTCTCCCTGTATCTCTTCCCCATTAATCTCTAACGAGACTTTTTCTGATAAGGAAGTGATGGGAAGACCACAAGATTTAAGCACTGCAACCAACCACGCCTCTAACATATCCCCCGTCGCAAATTTTACCGGCTTAAATGTTTCCTGTCTCTCTGTGCGATTTACTCCCTTCTGCTCCATTTGTAATTGACATAGTGGTCGTCCTAGATTGCTCACACGCATTCTGAAATCATTGGTGCGTCGTGCTTCGTCTTTAAATTTTAAATTGATATGTTTTGTTAAAGCATCAATCTCTGCATCAGGAAGATACTCTTCCCCACGAGACAGCTTTTGAAGATATAGTTCAATTTGAGCTTGGATGATGTCTGCTGGTAGCATTATTGTTTTTCCTTTTTCTGCGGGGGGAAGCTTAGGTTAACCACTCCCTCACTTCCCCCCTTCTCACCTACCACTCGCCGCCCCAACGTATTAGAAACCACCCCCTCGACTGGCGACAACGCGATCTCGCGCCTCATCACAGGAGTATTCTGCATGCCGCCTCACGGTTGGGCACCATCTTCCTCTTTAACATCGAAGGAGATGCGTCAAAACAAGGGGGTGGAAACTCGGCTAGAATGGAATTTTATCGTCGGAAACATCATCCAAATCAGCATCCAAAGGTGCGCTGGAAACATCTTTAGCAACAGCATCAGCCTTTAAAGCATTCTGCTTCTTCTCAAACTTTGCATAAATGTCTTGATTTTCAGCATCAATGGTGGCTTGAAACTGCTTCAGCAAACCAAACTCATCTTCTGCAAACGGAAGTTCAGCCTTCTGAACAGCATATTTAACAGGGTAATATGTAACCTCCCCATTGACAATACGCTCAACAGACAGCTTCACATCACGACTAAAGAGAAGCAAGCCCTGCTCACTAAACTCCTTCAACATATTCACCATAGTCATGAAGCTGGCACCCTTGACATAGAACATACAAGGGATATCCGTCACAAGCTCAGTTTTATTTTTGAACATGTCTTTTCCATTAGGAAATGTAACAGTTCCCCACAAAACATGAGAACACTGAAGTCTCATTTTCTCACCGCTCAACAAACGAGCATGGTCTTCAGTGAATTTCCGCTTGTAAGTTTTACCAGCATATTCACCACCAAGATCATCCAACACCACCTCGTCCCAAGTCTTGAAATGAGTAGACTGAGCCTTTCCAGCCATCGCATCGCTATCAAACACCGAAAACCTGTGGGTGTGGATGTATGGACGAAACACAGGAGCCTTATCATAAACAGTAACAAGAGCATCATCCTCATCGCGTACCGTAATCTTGTAGCTACCTAAAGGTAGACGAACAGGCTCATAGTCTTCTTCAGCTTTTTCTGCAGCCTTTTGAGCTTCCTCATCAAAATACTCAGGCTTGTATTCAATCTTCAAAGAGGGAAGAAGATTACCAGAACCCTCTGTCTGACCTGTAATATCCTTCAACATATCCTGATTGAAGTCTTTAAAATTGTCCGGCAAATTCGTACCGGAGATAATTAGTTCATTCATTAATTCACTCCATTGTGAAACAAGTTTATATATTTATTATAGTCCCTGTGAGGGGTTTTGTCAAGTGTTATTTTCCTAAAAACAGCAGAAATATCACAAAAATACCAAAAAGTACCCACGTTTCCACACATTTCTCCCCTATTATTTTTGTTTCCTCAATTATATCAATGAGGCAGCTAATTTAGGCCGGGCGAACCCATTCCCAATATGTGGCAATGGGTACGAGATCGAACTTTATTCCGAGTTGATGGCACACTAGCATCATATAGCTTTGTAATTCTTCGTTCTTGTGTATATGAAGGTGTGTGGGGATTTTCCCCGTTTCTTCTAACGCAATCTTAATTTGATGGTAAACTTTATCCCGCGCTTGATAATACTCTTCATCCTGGGCGGGTTGGTAACCTTCCGTGTGATCTAGCATAGAATTCGTTCCTTATTATTAAAACGGGCACCTCTTTTGTGGATGCCTTGTGTACCATATCCTCAGTTCCTTTTCCACCGGGGAAGGCAACAACCAAGTCTATAGTTTCGCAAGCTAACATTCGTGCATTCCTAATTGGACCGGCAGCTTTACCATTTTTATTCCAATCAGCTTCATAAACCATGAGGGGGATTTGATTTTGCTTTGCCCATTTTATGGCAACAGTGTCTACTCCCTTAGCTCCACCCGTTATGACTTTTGTGATCGGGCGGTTTATGTGTATCTCTAGTAGTCTGTCTAATATAGCATTTTCTTCGTCTAATGTCAAGCCATATGCTCTCCCACCACAAACTAATATTTTCATTTTCCTCTCACAGTTGGGACATCTTCCCACTTTTCATCTGCAGAAACAGTGCCATAGCCACGAACAGCTTTTACCCAAAGTTGCTGTAGAAAAATGTCATGTCCACCGTGAGGATGTTCGCGCTCAATGTAACGCAAATCAGCTGTTGGACGCCATCCATCAATGTCTTCTACGTCACTCATTACTTTCTCCTCATCTTTTTCTTGTGGTTTAAAATCTCCAAGCACATCACAGCTAATTTCTCATCAAGAAATTTAGCTACAACTTCCCCATACAATCCCCGAATTAAATCCCTGACAAACCACACATCTCTCTGTCTGTAGAGCACATCTGTTTCCTGATCATGTTCCAACACAAATCTCTCAGGAATGAGAGGCTTGTTTGTTCGTTTGCTGTATCGTACAAGCTTCTCAGGAATAATAGGTACTGCCTTTTCAGGATCAGCTTTTAACACAACTTTCTTTGGTTTGTTTTTTGACCCTTTAGGTCTTCCCCTAGGCATGATGGTTTTCTTCTAACCATTGATGAACTTTTTCTTCACCACACTGCAATGCATACTGGCGTAGAAAATCAGCATGGTGAGGATAATCATAAGAAAACATTCGAGCATAATAAGGAGTTTGATTATTACTTATTTTAAAGATGTCTCCTTGTGTTTCAATATTAGTATGCCACCGAATGCGGTCAATAATAGCACGCGCAGAATAATGTGTGTGACCAGCATCAAGAATTTCAAATGCAAAGCGCACAAATAAGTCGTACACATGAGGGTTAGTATTATGGTATTTTTCAAACGCTTCTAGCTTATCACTCATTCTATTGTCTCCATTTCCAACCAATTCTTACCTATTTTTGACTCCACCTCTAAGGGATAGTCAAAATCTATTCCAAAGAACTCCTGACACATAGCTTGCATATCAAGTAATCCTTCAGTGTGGATTTGTGTCATAATCTCTTCTTCCCCTGGATAAATATCACTTACAATGTCATCATGCACCGTAAGAACAAGAAGAGATTTGACACCAACAATTTTCATTCTACGCCAAATAGCGATAACACCCAAGGGTACCAAGTCAGCAGTGGCAAACCCTTGAACAGGATAGTTAACAATTTTAGTAGAACCCAAAACATATCCATTAGCTAGTCTCCTTGCATATGGGAACGCATATTGCCTCCCTGATGCGATAGTAAGATACCCCTTGTTGAGCACTTCTTTCTTGAGAACTTCATGCCACGCCTTCACACCAGGGTACTTGTCTAAGAAAGCTTCGTAATAAACCACTTCTCTTGGGGTTCCTGACATTCCTCCATAGAGGGGTTTAAATGTGTGGACTTTGGCGTCTTGTCGGTTAATTTGTGGAAGACTAGGATCGAACGCATTAATAGTGTCCCTAGTAAAAGCATGAGCGTCAACGTGATTATCAATATCATTTCTAACATCTTTACACCTAGATAAAAACCCAGCAATACGAAATTCCAACTGTCCTTGATCAGAGTCAAGTAGATTACCTCCCTCAAACCGCGTTGTAAACACTTTACGCACAGGAAACGTCTTAGCGCGTGGGAAATTCATCAAATTAGGTTGAGTACAGGACAACCTTCCTGTAGCTGCAACAGTTTGATTATATGATGCACGAAGAAAACCATCCCCATCAGTGAAGCGTTTAATCCCACCTACATATGTAGACAGATATGTGGTTAAAGCATTCCGTCTCTCTAATTTAGTTAAAAACACCTGTGCTGTTTCAGACGCTTTCCCTCGCAACTTTTCCAACTCATCTTTGTTGGATGTAAACCCTGCAGCTGCTGTCTGCTGTATAGAAGCGGGGGCAAGTTTAAAGCCTGCCTTTTGGTGGGTGTCTATATAAAGCATTCCTTTGCCTTCACAACCAGGACACTTTGACGTATTTTTAAAAGGATCACCATTAACTTTAGTCCTCTGAATAAACTTCTTTCCATCACAAACATCGCAATGTTTTGCTTCTTGTCTGTACACCACCTCTGTGAGACTTCGCACAATTTTGTTAAACTGAGACTTGGACATGTAGGGACGCTTCTTGTCATTACCTAAGTGATCCTTACCAATGTTAAAGACTTCTTTCCAAGTCTTTTTGTCTGTCACTTTTCTCGAATACAAAAGCATTGATTTATCATCAGGGCTTTTTAAATTAATAGGGCGATCACCCATCACTGAATAAATCATTTTATTTAATTCAACGTCTAAGTCTTTCGCCTCTTTTTCGTACTCTTTTCCTATCCTATCCAGTTCCTCACGATCAATCTTTACTCCATTTCTCTCCAACTCAATCAGAACAGGTGTGAAAGCACACATCATCTTCAGCACCCCAATGAGAGGTGCATATGTGGGCATCTTAAATCTTTCCTGCTGCTTATTAAACAAACATGCAGTGGTGTGAACATCCCCTCTCCCATACTCTTCAACAACATCAGGAGGAATATCCTCAAAACCAATCTTGTTAGCCAGATAATACTCAATCATCTCTGACTTCTTCAGAGGAAGGTCATATTCTTTAGCTAAGGCATCAAGCTTGAGAGACTTTTTGACAGCACGACACAATAAATACTCAGCAATCTGAGTGCAATACAATTCTTTATTATAAACAAACCCACACTCCTGTAACCATGCCAAATCATGCTTAGCATTATGACAAATTAACAAATCAGTTTCATCCAGAGAATTTTGTAATATCTCTGCCCCATCTGGAGTGGGTTGATGTGTGTTATGCTGAAAGAAAAGACACTCTGTGTCTTCAGGAGCCTGAGTTGGATTTTTCCCTAACCCGACACTTACAAGAAAGTTGTCAGGATGATATGGAGTTAAATCCACCCACTCTTTTTTCTCACCTTCATGATTAACAAATGATTGGTGAGTTACAGAGTTTTCTACATCTAAAACTAAACGCATGTGTCACAAATCCTCGTTACCGTCCCCTGTCTCATTAACGGACGTTTGTTTTGTAGTTGTCCACTCTTGAGTTTTTGCATTAAATGAGAAGAACCATTTATATTGTACATCATCTTCTGGAAGACTCCATGTGTAAGGTAAATCACCCACCTCCCATACTTTATCATATCTGTTGTCAAGTACAAGTGTTCGGTCTGATAAGTCCACTGTACAAACCATATGATATCGTTCTGCAATTGTCTCGTACTTCTTCCCCCACTGATCAGTGAAAGGCTCAACTGCTACAGTTGTGACATTTACAGCCTCAAGAGGAATGCCAACTTCACAGCACCCAACAAAGTTTGTCCAAGCTTCACCATCGCAGTCATCTTTGAATTGTTGGTTATTCTTCACTTCATCCCAGTGATCCCTCCAATCATCAAGTGTTCCAAAATTATCTTGATCATGGACATAAGTAGATAGGTCATACACAGTAGCATGAACTTCTTTTGCTAATGCTCTAATTTCGCTGTCATCCATCACTTCACCTTTGACTTATGTGTTTTGAGATAATCGTTCAGATATATAATTAACGCTAGGTTCATTGAACTTTATCCGGTTTAGGGTTAGGACAAATAAACTCATTCCATGTCTCCGCCTTAGCACATTGAATGAGATGTGATGCAGGTGCTGTAATTTTCTCACCCTTTTTTAATTTGATGGAGGGAGTACACCCACCAATAAAAAGTGCCCACAGGATTGCACACATTAGAATACCATTCAATATCCACCATTTGTTATTAGTCATATTAAGCCTCAAACATTGCTGTTTCATTGTTGATCATGCCAACGACATGATCATGTCTACCATTAATCTTATTCTTACAAAGATTAAACCTTCGAGCTTGGTTAGTCATATAATTGTTTGCACCGATACCAATGATCACATCAGCAGCACCAGCCTTATCTGTCTTGCTCCCTCGTAACATAGCATAATCCAGCTTGGACTTCCCTTCTCCATCGTTGGAGCATTGAGACACTCCCCACACAGCTACACTATTCCTTTTTGCCAGTTCACGCGCACATTGGTATATCTCACCAAGTTTAAGATCATCTCTAGCAAACACACCATCAACCTTAAAATTATCTAATTGATCAAGGACACAAACATTAGCCTCAAAATCTTTTAACAAAACATCCACTGCTCGAATGTTCATACCAAAACAGTCAATCATTTTAAGGTTAGCTTTGTATGGAAGAAATTGCTCCGTGTAATAGGGAATATTTTCTGACACCTCTTGAATTGTTTTATCAAATGTCGAACATAATATTCGTAGATACGTTCTGAATGCCGGTTCCTCATTTGCACAATACAAAACCTTTAATCCTTGCAGTAGATACCCTGCAGTTTCAAAACATGCGTAGCTTGTCTTACCAATTTCTGGACGGGCAAAGATAATACCAAAATCACCCGGTCCTATTCCTGGTAATATCTCAGCCAGCTTATCAAACCTAAATTTAAACAATCCATCAGGCGATGTGTCCGATAGTAATTGAACCAGATCAAACTCTACCTCGGTGTAGTCCAGATTAGCTGTAGACAACTCTATGTCGTCCAGCAGTGCCTTTAAGAGAAGTAGGTCTTCCCTGTCCCCATTTAATACCTGAACAGCCTCAGTGGCGATCTCTCGGGCTGTCTGATACATAAGAAGCTTGTCAATAAGATCATATGCCATGACATCAGACACATCATCACTGTGAATGATCTGATCCAACAAGATTTCAAGCTTCTGAGAGGCAGTACGAGTGAGGGCAGGGTTGTCCTGTCTGAATAATGTTCGTACTAAATCAACAGTCAAATCTTCTTCGTATTTTAGATGAGCTGTACAAATTGTAGAATATATCCCTCCCAACATATCAGGGAAGAATTCTTTTTTTAATTTATTCTGTACAGATTTGAAGAAATTATATTGTAGTATCTTTTTGATCAGTTGTTTTTCCATATTTAAAAGTCATCATTAAAAGGTACTTTATCCCTATGCTTAATTATAGGTTTTCCTATTGACACATCTTTAGATGTATTGTCTTCCCATCTGATTTCTTTAACTGTATATCCTTTTATAAGGGATATGTTTTTATGGTATTGTAATACTAGTCCTTTTTCAAAGGCTTCCATCATGACAGTCCATTTATTGGTATGAACCTTACTTATCTGTTGTGATCCTCTGAATAGTGCATATGTAGGTTTCATAATATCATATCTCTATTTTTGGGGGGTTAATCTAGCCCTCGGGTACTAAGAGATATTATAGTCGCTGTGGGGTGTTTTGTCAAGAAAAAAATGCATTTTATACACAAAAATATATTTGTGTGATATATATGTCACAGATAATTCTCAATTATACTCTCGATTACAGAATAATTCATGTCTTTGATGTCTGTATGCAAAAGATGAATTTTAACATCGTCAGTGTATACCCTCAAAACGTGCTGTATTTCAAGAGCTTTCTGTGAAGCATCAGCATCAAGCATAATTATGAGCTGTCTATAATCTTCAAAGAGGGAGGGAATTGCTGCGTGTATTAAGTTTGTTCCCATCAAAGCAATTCCACTAAATTCAGCATACGTATATGTCTCACACGCTTTGATTGCAGAAAATATATCCTCCACCACTATACCAACATCTTCACAGGGAACTACTTCAAAATGATTTCCATCACCATTTTCATATATAAAGGGAAAATCAATTGTTTTGTTGTATGTGTACCATTTAGGTGTAACTTTAGGGTCTAACGAGAATCCATATGCTCCTGTTAATACACCGTGACACCAACTCAGGATAACTACGCGATCTAATATTGGGTCATACATGAGATCAAGATGAATCAGAACCTCGTCATCCTGCTTATGCCAATAATCTCTTAAATGGAGATTGTATCGTTTTGTTCGGACATCAATTTTATCCCACATAGCATTTGGCACGTTTACAAAATGCTTGGGAATTTTAAACTTACTGTTGTGGTGTATTTCTTGAAATAAATCATCATTGTGTAGTGGATGTTGTTCAACACCTCGCATAATTTCAGGAAGGCTCATTATAACTTGTTGTCTTCCTTTTGTGTCACAGGAGTTGCGATAACAATTCCACATAAGTGTCCCATTGACTTTTGCAATTGTGAAAGTGTTGCGTCCACCACATACAGGACAATTATATCTACTTGGAGCTTGATCATTAACTGCATGTGTTGCAATGAATTCGTGAATATCAAACATTAAAATTGCACCCATGATGTTTAATAAAGTGGAAGTCAGCGAATTCTACTGTGTGTATCCAGATGAACTCGCCTTCGTATTTTATATACAACTGTGTTCCAATGCTTAGTTTGTCAAGTGCTTTTGCACTAAATTCATTTCCACGCTTACCAAACAAAACACATTTCTTTGTTCCTTTAAACCATGCCGTGCGTGTCTTCGGATCAAAAGTCATGTTTTGTCTGATACGAGCAGCTGTTGTAGGAGACGCTACCGGGAACTGTGTGTCTGCTAACGTTTGTTTATAAATACCACATTTGCTCTTCGAGACTGAGGAGTTCGTCTTTTTTTTTTCTTCTTCCTCCAACTCTTTCATTTCTTGAGCTTCTACTTTTTTCACATCCTCTTCAGGAAGTTCTTTTTGAATAGTTATGGTAGCTAAATCAAGACCTATATCAACAAGACTGTTGGAAAGGGTTTCAAGCTGCTCAATAACATAATCTTCTTTGTAGCGTGTTTTCACATATTCTTTCAATTCGTTCACGTGTGCGATGGCAGCATCAATTTCAGTGACGATCTCTTCTTTTTCTTCTTGAGCATCTTCAAGCAGCTTTAAGAGGGCAATGATTTGATCCTCGATGATAAGCATACTCTTACGGGACCACTTCTTTATTTCTTTTTTTGCTGTCTCAACTAACCATGTAGCAGGAAGTGCATACTGAGGCTCCCACGTAGTTGTCCACGAAACAGTATTCGCATTAGGTTGGTACACCCCATTATAATATGTCCCACTTGAAGTGTTTCCGTAGTCATGGGAATAAGTGGTAATGACAGGTTTGGGTTTGGCTTCACGGTGAGTGGGTAAAGCTTCCCAATCAACTGCGGTGTAAAGATGTAAGAGAACAGTGTTTAGCCACCAGTAGTCAAAATGTTCTCCACTACTGTGTTGATGGAAATACCCTATTGACAAATTAGTACACTCTGGAATTATTTCTGTATAACTGGCGCTGTCAGTATATGATCCAGTGGCACTTTTAAATGTAACTAGCTGGCTGGGAAACAAGTATTGTAGATTTTCATTAAGAGTTTTTGCTAACGCATCTACAAATTGTGAGGAACAACACACTCCTCCAGATTGACGATCAATAATATCCCCATAGTTCATGCGATCAAACGCAACACAGCGTTCAATATTTTTAAACATTTTGGGATGGTTCTCAGCTAACCAATGTGATCCCATACCCCCACTCTCCTCTCCCATATGGAAGACATACAAGCCGGGAACGTCGTTTTCAATGAGATGGATCATGATGTACGCTCCAATAGTGTCGTCTGCCCCTATGATGGAGCCGTCTTTGGTATCTTTTTCGGAGGCGTAGATGAAATCTTTATTGTGGTCAAAGGGTCCAACAGTAACCCACAAATCCAATTCAGTAGGCTCACCATGATGAACTGTATCGAGATGGCATGAGAACATAGTTGTTGGACTGGGGACTTCTTCTGTCCTTACCCAGCAACGCAAATTTCCCTGCTCATCTGTGACAAAATTCAATTTCTTATGTTTAAGATAAGCCTTAATCTGTTTGTGATGAACATCTTCATCACCTTGATCTACCTTGATACTCAAGAGATCAAACAAAATCTCAGGGATAACTTCCCCTCTCGTGATTTGTTCATATTGAATATCAGGAGCAGGACGAGACTTAGGTATTACGTGTTCAGTAAACGTTTCAATAAGGTCTTTGTCATTAGTCATTTATTTTACTCTTCTGTGGAGGCATGTTCAGCCAACTGTCGTTGATACACCTGCTCCTGATATTCAAGTGATGGATGAGGAATTGCTTCAAGTAGCCCACCCACACCCCGCACACTTGTACATGTAGCATTAATATCATTGGAATTTAAGTTATTATTCTTTTCTTCAAGAGGAGAGCCTTCTTCAAGAGCCGGTTCTTTTAGGGGATACTTGGGAATACGCAGTTCTTTAACAATGTGTACTTGACTACTTGCAAGTTTTATTTTTTTATTGAGATAGGAGGATAATTCATAGCTGTCATGGATAAACATGCCAAGACGAGACAGTTCTTCATATTGTGAGTTGTGTATGCGTGCTTGTCCACCATTGGGAGTGGTGATTGAATATCCTAAAACTGTTGTGCTAGTGTCGCCTTCTTCCCATTCTCCATACATATCAACAACATTGGCAGCACCCCTTTGTTGTCGTAATGCATCATAGGTGGTGAACCATATAGTCTCATCCAAAGGATCACAAACTGCATCTGCTTGTGGAATAATTACACGTATACCATTTGATTGCAGCGCAGAACAATAGTCTCCTTGCCTCATACACGATGAAGAACAGAAAATAGTGTTGTCTTTAGCTATAAAATAATCATCACGAACAAAATCAGTTGTAATATTGGAACACCCAGCACATTGTAATGTTTCTAAGTGTTCTTTGTATGTGTAGCCTGACGTTTTATGCGCGTCAATGCGATGTCCTTCAGCCTCTTGAAACTTAAAACACTTATCTTTTTTAGTATAGAGAAGTTTCAACTCTCCATACTGAATGCTGTCTAAATAAGGAGTGGGGCACGTAACTCGCTCGTCTAGATCATAAGCTGGAATATTAAAGTGTTCCTCTAAAGTTATTAAACTGGAGGATCGAGTGAGTCCATAATCTCTTTTAAGTATTTTTTGAAATATATCTTGAGTAGCACCGGAGGCATGAAAGGTTCGAAGATACTGCATGTGTTTAGGAAAGAAGAGAGTGCGTGCTACCACACGATTTCGCTGCACCATATACACCCCCTGAATTTCAGGACAGTGATAGTAAAATAATGCTGGATGGAAGTTAGTCTCTTCATTGTTATATGCTTCCCCCCATCCTTCTGCACAAGAACTAGATGAATTCATGCATGAACCAAAACTGTTGTTTTCATACATGTATGTATAATCTTCCTCAGTCTCACAGAATTTAATTTCAGGAGGAGTAAACCAAGATGTCACTAACTCTACACTATAGGTGTTACCAAGTGAAGTGTATTTCTGCATCCATCTTCCGATTGAAATTGTTTCGGACGTTTTCATAGTGGCACGAGCACGGGCAAGATCGCTCCATTTATTCTTTCGTCCCTCATTTCGTCTGTCACTATTGAACACAGTTACCCATACATTGAATATGTGCTGAATTCTACTCTGCTCCCACCACCCTGTACCAGCTGTGTTTCCACTCAATGGCCATACAAACATATTGGGGAAAACTTTAATTTTAATTCCTTCAGGAGTTTCAACAGGGTGTGCAAGCACATAAACTTTTCTTTCTCGTTGATCAAGAGAGAAAGTGTACGAGCTGAGTTTGTTATATTTATCAGGCGTGATACCAAGCAGACGAAAATCGTTAACATAAGGTTGAAACCCCTCACGCATTTTGTATGCAAGGATGTTGTTCAGACGAATTGCACTGCGAAAAATAGAATGATTGGCATATTTTTTAAACAGTTTTAAATCTCTCTCAGTAGCAAAACGCCTTGATGTTTGTGTAAAATGTTTGTACAAAGCTTTAAAGCTGTGCATTCTTCCATCGTATATGTACGTGTAGCGCATAAGAGGGTTCCTTTTTTCTTTTCAGGAGAGAGAGGGTGGGGGGAAATTAATCCCCCCACAAAGATTAACCAGCAGCACGCACATTATGCGCCACATCAGCGAAATCCTCATGGAACTTGAGGCCCATGACCCATTCACCGATGATACGCACACGCGCATTACCGTTTTTACCGGAGGCATCTTCCCGCGAGACGCAGTTAATGCTCCCGTACCGCACCTCCTGGGAAGGAGGAACGGTGCGCGTACCCGTATGAGCATACGGAATACCCGTGGCACCAGAGTCAAGCGACTGGAAAACCTGTCCAATTTGGACTTCGCTACGCTTGACAATATTGGAAGTGGAGGATGCAGAGACATTAATAAAGTCTTTTGCTTTACTCGGCATTATAACCTCTTATTTATCGTAGCATTGTGCTACGAAGTTTGTAGCTCAGGCGCGTCTGTAGATTGTCACACCTTCTTTGTGTGTTTGATCTTGGGATAATCCTGAGCGAATTTTTGTGCAGACGCACGCCAAAAATCTTTTTCAAAATTGCTTAACTTCTCATAGCTCGTCCACAAATGACGAGTTTTCTTATTTTCATGAGCAAACATCTGGCGCAGATAATACTTCTTTGCTGTGACATCCCATTCTTCATCGAGTATATTTTTAGCCTTGGTATGTCCTAAACGATCCACATTCTCGTAGAAATTCATCTGTCTGCCTCACGATTATTGTTGTTAAGATTGGTGTCCCAAGATGGATTTGAACCACCGTTTTCCAGCTGAGGGGCGGGATGTCCTAGCCTCTAGACGATTGGGACGATTTATTTAAAGGGTAACTTGATGTTTAAGATGTCGGGATATTACAACTGCATTGTGGCCATAATATCCATTGTGTATGTTGTAAGCCACAATCTGAAACGTACCTTTCTGACTCACCATATTCATGCCCATCAACTTTAAAATTACCTTTCTCAATGCTCTCAATGGTACTCATACGTAACTCCTTAATAAAATTGGTGTCGCTGGGTGGATTTGAACCACCGTTTCTCTGCTGAGGGGCAAAACGTCCTGGACCTCTAGACGACAGCGACATATTATTCCCTAATACAGTCAGTAACTTTCTCCACCTCTACATCTTCTATTGCGGAGCCAATTGCCATGAACACTTTACCGCCTTGCAGCATAGCGTTCATCAATTGCTCAAGATCATATTTAACATCTCGAATGTTATCACCTTGCTGATATTCAGCAATAATTGTGGCTGTAAATTTCACATTCACCATATTCTTTCCTCTATATCAGCTTGGATGTTCTTTTCCACAAACAGTACAGCGGTATACCACAGCATTTTTACCTTTGTCACTACTTTTTGTTGTGACACGCTTGCCTTTACCGTACATCTTATCTTGGAATTTATGCTTACAGGTACATGAAACAATTTTACTCATTACACTTCCTTTCTCATTGTTCGAAGAGTGTAGCATATCCTTCCCCTTATGTCAAGAGGAAGGATACACAACGCTCTTTGAAATGTGTCTTAGAATTCGACGCGGGCATCCTGATTTGCTTTCTGAATGTCTTCAGGACTCCAGCCTGGGGAGGAGACAGCAGCATCATCACAATCGCCGGGAGTGGTGTCGGGATTGAGGAATTGAGCGAGTTGTTCTTTGAGTTGAAAAACCTCATCCTTTAACTCTTGCTTGGAGACAGTGCTGCGTTTTTGACCCATCACAACACCGTACAAGGCACAACGGGTGCCTTGTACCACCGATAATTTGATGCGAGATATATTTACCACTCGTTGATCCGACCAGCCTGTATCATACCGACACGCGGGTTTTCCACTTGTCGAAATGGCAGGTTGAAGATGTTCTCGCAACAAGTCACTCATTTTAACAAGATGCCTCGCTTGAACTAGACGAGCTTTGTAGTGTTCGCTATAACTTCTTGGCATTGGGGTATTCCTTCAATTGATGTGAACAGTCTTTCCTCATTGTCCGAAGAGTATATCACAATGAGGGGCTTATGTCAAGGCTGGTGTCTTCACTTTACTTTTATTGAACACCTCTCGATATCATCCATGAAACACCTATGGGCGTTTCATGTTGATTGGTTGCAGTTTTGGAATACGAATGATCCCTTTTCCAGTGACTTTTTCCTCCCAGTATTTGGAGAACTGGCATTCGTATTCTATTCCATCCCTGCCAGCGATACCTCTTCTGTAATCACTGATAGCTCTCCCAAATGCAAACGGATCATTGGGGTTCGCCCGCGCCCATTGCCTGCAGCGTGCAATTTGAACGTCGGTTATCTGATGGTAAGTCATCCCTTTTTCTCCTTTCTTCTCTTACTGCGATGCGACATTACAGCCTTCATGCGGGGGTTATTGTAGTACAGACATTTCTTCCACAATGATCTCTTTAACGTTATGCTTATCTGCAAGTTCAAGTTCTCGCATGTTTACACTATGCTCTGAAAGATACACATTGTCAGTTGCAACGTGACCATTCATGTACACTACTAATATAACCCAAACACGCATGATAATCTCCATATATTCACAAAGATTGGTGGGTGAGGAAGGATTCGAACCTTCTAGGTGCGAACACCAGGGGTTTTACAGACCGCTCCAACTCTCCAGCTTTGGCGCTCACCCGATAATTCCGATTGCGTAGCCCTTTTCTTTTTAGATAGTAGTTTGCACTATAGTGGATGCAAACATGATAAAATACAAACAGCCCACTCCCACGATAAGGAGCAGGCATAAGAATTCTTTTAGGATTTCTGGCATGATAAACACACCTCTTGCGGTTCTGTATATTCATCATCAATGAATGTAACATCATCAATGAATGTAACATCATCACTGAGAAACCAGGCGTGACATCTACTACATTCTACGATGAATGAGGATGATGTGACTTCATCCCATTCAGAATCAATAATAAAATTAGGCATTGTATGACCTAATTCTACCAGTCTCATCAAGCTGAAGACCCAGCTCATCACTTACTGATGAAAAGCGTTGGAGTATTCCGCGATTAGTGATGCCAAGAATGTAACCAGCACCACATACACTTCCTCCTCCTTCCTCCACTGCGATGAGGGACACATTATCTTCACGCTGCAATAACCCAACGTAAAGTTTTTGCTCAACATCCCTTCGTTGTATGAGCATCCTCTTAGGGAGGTGTAGTTTTGAAACTGTAGAGACTAATATCTTCATTTTACATATCTCCATGTCTAATTATAATGCGGCCACTGCCATCAAGAGGTAACCCAATGTCTTCACTAACACTCAAACGAGTTTTGAACACTCCGTCTGAACCTAGTGTCAACAGATTTCCACACAAGTGTTGTGTTCCATTTTCCTCACACGCGACAAGTGTCACACCGCCGTTGTCAGGATTTCTCCATAATTTAAGATAAACGGTCAGTGCTTCATCTTCTAGAGATGGACGAATGGTGATAGGGATAACAAGATTATCCACTATTTCAGCATTGATTTTCATATCATTTCCTTTTTTAAATACACACAAAATATGAGTGACCGATTAAGTATCACTCATACTTTTTGTGCATCACAGCACGTGAGCTTGGATGGCAAGTCCTGATCGCTCTAACTAATCATTGCGTATCCCTTTACAGTTTAACCGAAAGTTAAACTTTTGATATTGATTGAATTATCTCCTCAATCCAATCACGTATCATTTTCATATGCTGCTCACCACACAGGCATCCACAAGGAGTGTAGTCCCTGTCAATATCAGCAAGCAACATAAGCAGCCCCTCAATTTTAGCTGCTCGTTGGGCTTTGGTCATTCCTCTTTCTCGGGAGGATGGGAGCGGGCGAAGATCAAGTCCTCCGCTTCCAAAGCGTTGTTCAGCTGTTCAAGAGCTTTGTCATGCTCTCCCTTTTCCTCATGCTCAATGGCGAGCTTGAGGCGACTTTCTGCAGCATGGATCATAGTGTCTCCTTTCCTAGATGGTGGTGCGCGTGGCTTTGCGATCTTTGCCACCGCTCCGTTGGGTGTGGGTTTCACGCTCCAGGCGGCTCCAATTCACCTTGAGCATATGGAACGCTTTGTCCTCAATGAGCTGTGCCGTGATATCCATTTCGGTAGAATATACGGCACAACTCAGGCGCTCCAACTCTTGCTTGAGATCAGCCCTATCGCGCATAAGCGTTTCGAGAGAGCGATCATGCTTTGTTTTCGCGAACTTTGTCATGGTTAGCTCACCTTCCGCACATAATAATAGGTGGATTTACGCAGTTCTTCAGGCAGCTGCTCATGAAGATAGGCGCAATAGTCAAACGCCTCCTGCCTCCTATTAAACGCAGCCACTTGTTGGTTGTACTTGCCAACTTCAACAAATCGTATCTGATACATTGTGTTTCCCCTCAGTTAAACACTTGTGAAAATCTTAGCTTTCATGTTTTGAATCACATACTTAATGCGCGAACGCGCAATAGCAGGCTCATCAATTTCAATTGCATCTTTCGCATCTTGAAGCAATTGAACTTGCTCCATCAATAGTCTGTTATATTGTCCTCTCATTGCTGCCATATCAAAGTAGGCATGAGTTAGTTCGTCTTCTGTTTCCGTAC
>Ga0098047_10000102_pt1 | contig 31843 bp, 26 predicted proteins | sample 12_taG_FD_92585 | JGI IMG/M metagenome (GOLD analysis project Ga0098047, IMG submission 92585) | Marine viral communities from the Subarctic Pacific Ocean - 12_ETSP_OMZ_AT15267 metaG | ecosystem: Environmental > Aquatic > Marine > Oceanic | place: Subarctic Pacific Ocean | collected 2015-01-16 | reverse complement strand
AGATTGGTGCCTTAGAATATTTAACCCCCATCTATTATCCACACCATCTTGGGATTGGACCGTAAACCCGTATCCTTCTGTTGCGTGTTTAAGTTGAACTCCTGAGTAGTGATTGCTCTCACCGCCTTGGGAATCTATTTGGAGAAAGTGATCATTATCATCACTAAACCCGCCTATTCTCATATTCTCTGACGCTGATATAGAACCTATAAATGTATGTGTATCGTCAGCTGAATCACCGAATTCGGTTGATCCTGAACTAAAGGATGTTGTCATGTGAGTGACAGATGATGATATTATATATTTCTCTGCTGTTATTGTATTTAATCTTAAATCACTCACAGGAGTATTATTAGATCCAGAACCATACCACAACTGATTACTATCTACATTAATAGCGAATTCACCGTTCACTAAACTTGTAGGAGCTGCTGATTGAGATCCGTATTTTAATTGTATTACACCCATTAGAATGTTCCTCCATTTATATTACTAAAATAAATATCACCGCTTGCACTTATATCACCTGAGGCTGTTATGTTTGTTTGTGAGTATAAACTTCCTGATGTGTGAAAGTCGTTATTCGCAACTATTCTTGTAGCTGCGTTTATTTCTATTATACCACTTGGTGTATCATATGAAGGTGGATTTACGTAAAATGATCGAATATTTTCAGTACTACCTGATTCTCCGAACCAAAGTCGGCTAGGAGTAGCGAATCCATATAAAGCAGATACAAATCCACGAGCTGTTATATCTGAATATACAAGGCCTGATGCTGATATAAAGCTAATGGTACCTACTTTTAAATTTCGATATCCGTCACTTGATGATAGTTGGAGCTCTTCTCCTACTTCACTAAAAGAGGTTCCACCAATAGTAATTGTACTAGCATCAAACTGCCCGGTAGAAGCTGAAATTGTCGTACACTCTACTCTACCAAATGAGCCTGTATTACTAATAGTTAAATTAGATAAGGTAACTGCAGAACCAGTACCATCTTTAAGAGTACCGCCATCTGTTTGTAATAGCCTCTGATACGTGTCTTGTATGTTTGTACCTGTTAAATTTGGTAGTGCCATTTATTTCTTATAACCATTTTTTACTTTTAGTTTCTAATACTTTTAATACACCTTTGACTATCTTTTCTGTATCGCTGATGCTATGTTCGTTGAGATACGTTGCAATGATATTATTTAACTCATCTCTCTTATACGTTATATTATTAATATTAATATCTTCCTTTATAAGAAGTTTAAATACATTTATAATATGTTGACGCTCTGATATTAATATTTCATCGCTTTTAACAGATGTTACTTTAGCTTCAACGATAGGTGCCTTTTGATTTGTAGACTTCACCTCAACAGTCACCTTCTTACTAGCATCTACTTGAAAATTGTTTTCCCAAGGTGTAAAAAATGTATCTTCTGCGATAACTTCTAAGCGAATGCTACCTTCTGTATTTTCATCTATAAGGCCTTTAAGCTTTCTAATAGGAATTTTACAGTTACCGTTAGAATCTATTTTACCCTTAAATAGTAAGGAATATTCAGCTGTCTCTACAACTAATCTAGCTGTTGATTTTTTAAGGCTCGCTCCTTCTAGTGCAATTGTGCACTCAAAGAGTTCTGATTTATCCGTGAATAATTTGTACATTAGCTTTAATCTCCTCAGCTATTATTTTAATATCTTCAACATATGATTTAATATCTTTAACTTCTTTTCTCTCATTATATACTTTGATACCTTTACGTCTCATAATAAGGCGTATAAATTTCTTTTTATCTTTCTCAGGGAGTTCTTGTAATTTACGCTTGATAGCATCGCCGTTATTCGAAGTCTCTACTATCTCTAGTATTAAACTCCATACATACGAATTATCATCCCATGTAAAATTAGCTTCTTCCCAATTTATTATCCCATCAGCCATATATAAATATCATCCTATACATTAAAAAGTACCTCCAACTATACTACCTGATACAGTAAGGTCTCCATTATCAGATAATGTTAACAATTCCTCACCTGGTGGAACTCCAGCTAGTCCTGTATTTTTAAATACTCTAAACTCAGAATTATCATGAGTATTTGCATTATCCATATAAATATCAAACCCGCCGTTGGTTTTAATATATGGTGAGTTAGGTAGCGGCTGACCATAATCAAAATCTAGTCCGCCATGAAGTGAAACACCAGATCCTGTTGTAGAGTTTGTTACATTTATAGCATAGTATCCGTCTTTTACTCTCATAAAAGATTCAGAAGTGGGCACTACTAGTTCAGCGGAGGCTTTATCATCAGTTAATTGATATTTCACTGTAGCACTTGCAGTTGATGGTGTACCAACAGTAGCGAGTTGATAAGGTAGTCCAGATCCGCTTTGAGGCACGCAATATGTTATAGATGATCCAGACATGTACGTGAAGCTTACATCATCTGCAGGTGGAGCTCCAGGTATTGCGCTGTTGATATGTATATATGAAAAAGACGAAGATAATGAGTGTGATACTGTGTATCGATTTGTTCCAAGAGTTGACTTGATTAATCCGTTATATGTTAAATCCGCTATACTAGATCCTGTCTGATTCATATCTAACATAATACGTATAGCTGATCCAGTTGAAGTTGAGCTAAATGTATTTGGTAAACTACTTAAATTACCACTACCCGTCGGCTCAACCGCACTTTGAGATAGGTTTTGATAAAATACTTTAAACGAATAGTCAGTTGGTGTTCGAAAATACCAGAACGACGCTGTATTGTTGTGAGGAGCTAATACACTTTGAGATAATGATGCACCTGACATTGTTACAACGTAGTTTTGTGCGATAGAATGTATACTTTGCGAAACACCTGTAGTCGTTGAGCCGGATGGAATAAAGTGAAGCTTACCATCTGCTACTGTTATTATATCTTGTGTTAAATTACCCATATTACGTATTACCTTTTATGTTATATATTCTCTCCATATCTTATGTTGGAATAATCGGAGAGGAAAGTAGCTCTATAGTTGTAGGATAGTTTATTTCTCCAGCTCCTCCAGTACCGGGACCACCAGCTCCGTCGTCAGTGAGTCGAATATTTCCACTGACTCGTTTATAAAAAAAATGAACTTCTGTATTCGCATATAGGTATAACGGACCTAAATTGACGGATTTACTATAATAGCCACCTGCTGTATTACTTAATTGGCCTATATCATAAGAAAAATAGGTTCCGTATGGAGTCGGATATGATGATTGAACGATTATTTGATCAGGATCATATGGATTTGTTGACCAGCCTGATTTATACCACATCTTAAAAAGGAAAGTGTAATATCCACCAACAGGTACGCGATAATAAGGATTAGGCCAAGGGGGGTCACCCAGCCAATCCCAGTCAGCCATGTCTTCTCCTATCGTATTTGATACTATGAAGTTGCCATATTGATTAAGCAGTATCCTATCAGTGGTGTTAGGATACCACCATAGAGTTGATTGGTCAGTAAATGGCAGGTGTTTATATGTTGGCCCTTCATCGGCATCGATGAGTATTTCATCGAATAGCCCTATTCGGAATCTATCAATCCATGTACCATCACTTTGCTGGAAGTAGGTTCCTGGAGTACTTAGTCCAGAAAACTCATTCATACTGTGAGGGGCATTAGAATCTAAGTATGGACCATATTCATTTATTTCAGTATTTGCTCCCATTTCTGCTAATGATGTATTAGATACTGAGTAAAGTGACGTAGGATCATACCAAGTAGTGAATCCACCTTCTGGTACACTATAATTAAGATCGGTAAAAGGGCTTTTACCGATATATTCTAACCGGATACCACCTAACGACTTCGGTTGATTTTGCTGTGGCACTGGCACTACTTACTCTCCATCTTTAGTTTCAGCTCATTAATCTGCACTTGCTGTTCTTTTATACATTCTATTAATAATGGTACAACCTTTTCTAGCTGGATTGTTTTGTATGGACTATCTTCACCATCTATTCTGACGTGTTTATCGTTATATATTGATCTATTTCCTTTATGATCAAACGGAGCTCTCTTAACAGCAGTAGGTATGACTTCTTCTAACTCCTGTGCAATCATTCCGATTTCAGGCTCCTGCGATATAGTTGTATTAAATCCGACATCTATAGATTTTTTATTCCAATTATAATAGACTCCTCGTAACTTATTAAGCTTCTCTAAAGGGTGATCTATATCAGTGATGTTCATTTTTAGTCGTGCATCGGAGGCAAAAGCAATAACATCTCCAGCACAACTTAGTGCATGAGCCGAAGTGACACCTACCTGTAATGTACCTTTAATTGCACATTCTTGATTTACCCCAGTCGTAAATCCGAACGGGAAACTTGTGTTTATGAGAGTAATTCCTCCATCAGAATCTGAGAGAAATTGATATGCTCCTCCGTGCGATAATTCATGTTCTTGTATTCCGGATATGGATGGTGGTGCTGGCATATTATTCCTTTATTATCTTCTTGAGGCTACAGCAGCTGCTACCTGTCCTAAAGATCCATCTTGACCACTTTGAGCATCTATTGATATAAATGATACTTCGTGTGTATCGTTAGCTTCTATTGTTATTTGTGTTTTCTGTCCTGTTACTGTAGTAGCTGAATGTATTCTACGTATAGGCCCAAGGGCTGCAGCTACTGAATTTTCTCCTGCGATAGCTCGGTTTCCGAAGCTTCCTCCATATACATATCCTCTGACACCACTAGCACCTGATTCTAACTCGTCAGTACCCCAGGTAATATTAATGGGCATAACAAAAAACTGACCACCTTCGCCAGGATGCACCGCATCTAAAAAGCATGATTGTTCAATAATAACGTGATTTGTTATTTCACCGCCGAGGGAACCATCTAAGTATAAATCACATGCTTTTACATTCAAATACGTGGTGGCAGTGTATATGGTAATATTATTAGCATTACTCTGACCGTCTATCATAACGTGCTTAAAATAGTATCGCGCGTTCGATGCATCTATTGTTATTACTCTCTGACGTAATGCTGCAGTCTCAACATCTTGTTCAAAGAATGCGCTGGAAGCAGTTATACTTCCACCTGGAGTGACTGCGAATTTTGATGAAGATATAAAGTAATCGGCATTAGATGCACCGTCTAAATAGAACGATGTACCTTGCTTTAATTTAGTATCATCAATATTAAATCCTGCAATCTGACCAGCTGAAGCAGATATACTACCTGAGAATACAGCTGTACCATCAGCGTTAATAGTAATATTAGTTTTATTAGATGTACCAAGAGTTACATTACCTGATGAGTCAACTCGAAGTGCACTTTTATCTGTAGCGGAAACACCAACTCTCATAGATGAACCAAAATTGGCTACATTAGTAGAATCTTCTACAATATCTAAACCTGCACTGGTAACGTTAGCATATGTACTTGTATTGTCCCCGTACGCTTTAACGCCATCGGCATTTAATTGTAACTTTACATTTGCTGCTTGATCATCAACACCATCGTAAAATTTTGTAGTAGTACCGTAATCTGCTACTAAAAATCCTGATGAAACTCCACCTGAACTCCATAATCCCATTCCTCCACTATCAAGAACTACTTGGGTTTCCATTGCATCTATAGCTGCTTGAGCTGCAGCTGCTGAACCTGTTGCAGTATTAGCTGTTGCTTGAGCTGCATCTGCTGAACCTGTTGCAGTATTAGCTGTTGCTTGAGCTGCATCTGCTGAACCTGTTGCTGTATTTGCAGTTGCTTGAGCTGCATCTGCTGAACCTGTTGCTGTATTTGCAGTTGCTTGAGCTGCATCTGCTGAACCTGTTGCTGTATTTGCAGTTGCTTGAGCCGTTGTAGTAGCTGTAGCACTCGGAGTGGTAGTAGAAGTTACGTAAATACTATCGACAAAAATATTTGATGTAGCAGTGTTATTATTAGTAGCAAGCTGTATATCTAGCATCTCTTCAGTCGTAGCCCATGATTCACCGAGAGAAGAAGTAGTGAAACCGGGCGTGGTTAAATCAGGGAATTTGTAAATTTTATACAGCGCGCCACTACCACTATAAGGCTCGATAGTTAATCTAAGTTTATCTCCTACAGCTATAACATCGTTATAATTACTCCACCGATGAGTACTAGTATTAGAACCTTCAATAATTTTGAGTGCACCGGCATCAAAACGAAAAGCATGTGCTGGTGGTTGGCTTACGGACGGAATTGCACCAGGTGTGAAGTCGCTTACATCTACAGATGTGTTTTTACCGAACCCTATTATAAACTTCTGAGTGGGCTGCATATACGTTACATCCGATGTAAACATTATACCTGAGTTCCTGTTATACGATTGAGAGCTTCTGAGAACTGCGGTATGAATCTGATACGATTCATCCATAGATGATGATAGCATTAATACACCATTTTTCGTCTCATGGCTTCCGTAACTACTACCACTCTGATACCATAGTGATCCTGTTGTTTCACCATCAGCTATTAATTTTCCAGATGATATAGTTGAGCCAGAAGGTCCTCCAAATAGATGTGTTGTTTGAGTAGCAGTTATATTATTTACACTCGCTTGAGCTGCAGCTGCTGCTGCTTCTGCTGCATCTGCTATACCACTATTATCTATTGAATCTGCTCCAATAGTAATCGTACCATTAATAACTAAATTTCCATCTCCATCCCAGGTTAATTTATCACCTAGCGAGAATTTACTTCCAGAATCTAAATAAAATCCTGTAGTACCTCCTCCATGCACCCCTGGACCGGTGTATAATTTTCCAGATTCCATCTCTATACCGGCAATCGATCCGGTTTGAGCTACTATACCACCTGTTAAGAATACATTCTCAGAGAATAATCCAAATCCTGGATTTGTTTCACCGAACAATTTACCTGATGATATACCTGATAAGTCTCCTAGTTGAGCTTTTAATTCTAGGTCATATATTCCGCTACCTGTTCTTTCCACGATCTGCATATATGGTGTAGCTTCATCATTTGGATTAGCATTTAAACGAATGTACCCAGTATTAAGCTTACCTGTAGATACTAATACTTGAGATCCTGTATATGATTGAGCTGCTCCTGGAGTATTCCCTAGTGATGCTGAATCTCCTGTCACTCCTGAACCGTACCCTCTTGTTACATAAATATTACCGGTATAATCTGTTCCACTTTCTTTATTAGCTCTGGATGATGAGTTAACTAATAAATATTCTGTTTGAAATCCTGTATCGTTAACTTTCTTAGCTGATAGTATTTCTCCGCTTGAAAATCCTGTTACATTAACTACAGACATAGTTGTATCAGTATTAGAGTAAGCTGCTTGCGGGTGAGTGGCTGAACCTGTTAATGTGGTTGAATTAGCAACATATAATTGTCCACCGACAGCATTAACTGTTTCTTTTTCAAATACAGCTGTTGAAAGAGTACCTCTGATTCTAGCATTTTCTACCTCTAACATTCCTCCAGATGCTGCTGTTAATCTAAATCCTGACCCGGGTAAGTTTGTTACAAATCCATCGGATTCAATGGTACCGTCTTTCCGGATAATCATGTGACCACCTGTCAACTTCTCGCTATCAAATGTCCAGCCTGCAATTGTATTACCACTGTTACCAGGATTACCAAGACCAAATATTCTTTCGCCACCTACTAGCCCCTGAATACCATAGTTAGTTGAATCTGTATATAACATCGATACTGCATTGTTACCATCTTCTCGAACAACTATTCTTGGAGTATCATCGGCTTCTAAAAATATACCTTTACCGTTAGTTGCTCCGTTAGTTGTACTAACTAAACTACCACCATTAATAGCCCAATTTCCAATCAATCCAGCACTGGCTGTTATTGTACCACCAGCTGATACTTTGAAGTTAGATGATGAAATAAATGAAACAGGGTCATTAGTATCTGTAGAAGATGAAATCTTATAAGATGTCCCTATACTTAATGAATCACCATCTATAGTTATTCCACCTATCGTACCACCATCAAATAATACTTGAGATCCTGTTATATCACCGGAAGATTTTAATCTTAAATTATTATTTGAAGATTTAATCTCAGTACTAGATAGTTCAAATCCACCAATCAATCCAGCACTAGCTGTTACTACTCCTGTATGATCGACGTTAAAGTTACTTGAGCTGATTGCATATGCTTCAGTGCTATCACCTATTGCAAACCCGGTAGTTGTGAGTGAATGAGACTCAATATTATACCCACCGATTAGCCCAGCACTTGCTGTAATTGTTCCTTCGAATACTGCTCCACTTGCAAACAATACTCCGCTCTCACTAATAGAAAAATTAGGACCAAATTTTACGTAATATTTTCCAGCAGTTGCTGTAGGACCTTGACTTGGTGTAAAATCTATATAATACTCATCTCTAAGTTGATGAAATCCACCAGCTGGTGTATCAGAACCTGGACCTTTTGTTGTATGATAAAGTGCTGCACCAACTGCATCTAATGTTGCATTTGAACCACTTAACTTACCATCAACAATCTTCCAATCACCGATATACCCTTCAGCTGCTGTTATTGATCCGGACATTATAACGTCACCGGTTCGAGAGAGATGGAAAGCAGAGGAGCTTATTTCAATATTACCTCCGGAACCAGATATAAACTGAGAGGTAGGTGATCCTACGTAAAACTTATTTGCACGTACATCTAATTCACCTACCTGCGTTGACGTGGATGTTGCAAATCGTAAATATGACTCACCATCACTTACTAGTTCTAAACCAACACCAGAGTAGCTAGTATATTGACCTGCCGAATCTAAAACCATTGATCCGGACCATAATATTAGTCCAGCACCTTCATATCCAGCTGATGCTGTTGCGTTGTTAAATCCTTTATAGTCTGTTGTTCTTAAATTAGCCATAATTACAGTGTCCCGTCGAATCCTTCCATTATAAGACCATCTCCAATATTTATTGTACCTGGTAGTTGATTATTTATTCCATCTATATATAAATTACTACCTGAGAAGTCCACGCTATTTAAAGTTAGCGCGATATTAGCTTCTTCATTACGACGATTGTAGAATTCAAATTTAAAATCAAGTACATCATTTTCTTGAGCTGTTGGTACAGGGAATTCTTGGAATGTATGATTTGGAGTAAACCCTGTTTGGCGATCCCCTTTAATCTCAACATTTCCTATATGCCATTTACCAAATATTACATTGAAACGAATATTTAAATCACCATCTTCTTCAGGTGTGTAATTAATCTGTACAACTTTCTTTTTAACTATACCAGGTACAACTTGCTGCGTATTTGGCGTAAACCCGCCTGGCAATGTTAATCTATATGGATTATTATTCGCAACTCCAGGTATTTGAGATGAAGCGAGAGCGTTGTGCTCTGTAAACCGTATTGCTTCCTGAAGATCGCCTTCACCACGCGCTGCAGCTATAGAGCTCATAGCGCTATGGATTCTATTCGTTGTAATATTACTACCTAAAGCTTCCATCGCTTCGCGGTTACCATCTTTATATAAATCTGCCTTTAATACCCCTACACGTCTACCTAATCCTGTACCGTTAGGAGTTGTAACAATGTACCGTGTATTCGCCGCCAAGTCATGTGGACCAGGGGTTACTGCAGATCCTGAGATCCATACCTCCATTATACTAGGTTGATCTTGACCAGGTGCTTTATCTGCTGCAGCTTCGAATGTGATACTATATGTATTACCACTATACACGTCAATGGAACGCTTACTTTTAAATAAAATGCCTTTAGTAGACCATGGACGTGTATAGTTAACAGGTCCACCGTAATACTCATAAGCTGTGTTAGTTATCGTTTCACTACCCGTTATTGTTACACCTCCCATAATAGGGAAGTTAGATTGGGTTGCTCCGGCAGTCATACTTCCGGGTACATCAAGTTCCCAAAGATTATCAACTACAGTTTGATCAACGAAGTGTCCAGCACTACCATACGGAGTTAGACTAGACGGGTCACTTAATAAGTTATTATCCTCAACTAAATCTTCACCAATCAGTGTATATGGTCCGAATCCTTGACTCTTCATATATGTCTTTATTTTATATACATCACCCGCGATTGGATCGAGATTCTTTAATGTAATGTTAGCGAACGATTGTGAGTTTAGTGTTGCAGCAGATGTATCTCCTGTTTGATGATATGATGTAGTGAAATTAGTATATGTTCCATCTGCGGTAGGTATTAGAAAGTTGGGATGTATCTCTTGAATCGTATAACTACCATCATTTTTTATAGCTTTGACTGGTATAGTGAGTGGTGTTACTGTAAGTGTGTTAGAATCTTTCACATACAGTACAGTTGGATTCCATGTTGGCCAATAGTCGTGCGGCCAAGTTTGAATATGTCCATATCTACCTGCTGTTGCAGTACCTCTCTTTTCCCACTTATACGGATTTAAGAATACTACGCTTTGCCCATCACCATAACTAATAAAATTATCAACCCAATATTGAAAGTTAGCGGTTGTTAATCCGTTTACAGCGAGTGATATTTCCCGCACTTTAGGATTAAATCCACCGCCACCAGGTCCGCCTGGTATATGGCCTGCGAATGTTAGTTCGGCTACACCCTCTCCTCCTGCATGAGAGCTGTAATTAGTAATTGTTCCTTCTCCACTAACTGATTGATATGCCTTATTACCGATTACAAAATCATACTCTGCATAACAACGATTAATCTCCTGAATCTTTACTCCAGGTATAACGTCAAATATTATCTCAGAATTATTTTGCTTGTGAGGTTGTAGCGGTACAACTGTTGACCACTTAACATTATGCTTATCTTTCCAATTACTCGGTATTGAAGATCCATTTGGACGATACTTCGCTTGACCAAGAATAGTAATTCTAGCGTTTCCAGCTGGTGTATCGTCATAAACATATATAGATATTACTCTACGACCTGATGGATCTCTGTATCTATTAACATGATGATATATAGGAGCATTGTTAGAATCTAATACTTCAATAAGAATTTCAGATTCATTAGCTAATAACTCGCTATTACCATATAATTTGAAGAAATTTTTACCTGAGGTTAGTTCTAGTGGCAGATCACTTACTTTGAAATACTCTGAATAATCAGCGTTATCTGTTATAAGTATAGGATACTTGTGTAAGCCTAGATATGTATTCTGCCTTTTAAACATTTTGTGAACCCCAAGTTATCTACTCGAATTTACCTCAAGTATCATATATAAATATACGATGATTAGTAAATAACGTTACTTAATGTACTTTGTTTAGATATTTCAATAACATCATCTACCATATCTCTCATGATGTCAATGTGTGATATTATTAATATGAAATCAAACTCTGTTTTAAGGTAGTCGAAAAGCATAGACATTGAATTTATATTTGTAGAATCTAAATTACCAAATCCCTCATCAATAGCTAAGAATGTTGGTCTCGGTAAGTTAGATATATTAATAAGTGCAACACGAATAGCAAGAGATGATATAAACTTCTCCATTCCAGATGTCATCTCTAATGACCAAGTATTATCACCATACTTTATATATGTTAATATATTCTTTCCATCAACATCGAATTCTAATTCAAAATCAACGACTTGAGATAATATATTATTAACTTCTTCTTGAATATAAGGTAGTGTGTCAGATATAATCTCATACGGGATACCATCTCTCTTTATTGCATCTAAATAATATTCATACGCTTTTAATCTCACCTCTAACTCATGCGCTTTCTTTATATGACTGTTTATAGTACGTATATCTGTCTTACACACTTTAATATCACTATAACACATTTGACGCTTATTATTAATAGTATTTAACTCTTCTTTAAGAGCGTCTTGCTCTTCATCACGATTCTGAATCTCTTTATTAATAACAGAGTTTTCTTCTATAGCTTGTAAATTTTCGTGATATCGCTTTACTTGTGTATCTATATCTGTAACACGCTGTAATAATTTATCTCGCGACTCTTTCGCTTTATAGTATGCAATTCGACCTAAATCACGCTCTCTTTGTATTCTAGATATAGTATGTCTATACTCTCTCAACTCATCTATCTTACCGCTTACTCCAACATATGTATCTAATTGCTCACTTACAGCTTTTATATCAGACATTAGCTTATGAGCCACAGCCTTATCTTCCTCTAAACTATCTCGTGTTGCATTTGCAGTTTTAACAAAATCATTATCTTGACAAAAACTACAATTTGGATCAAACTGACCAATTGCATCTAAACGCTCTTGCTTATGCTGAACATCTTTTTTTAGCAACTCTTTCTGACGATTAAGTGCTGATAAATCTTCTCTTGATTCTAATAACTCTTTATATTTCTGCTCAACATCTTCACTCTCTAATCTATCTACCTCTACAGTGCAATCAAGTATTGTTTGCTTATTCTTCAATGCGACTTGCTCATCTGACTCTAATCGATCATTAATTACACTTACTTGCGATAATACATTATCTCTCTCTACATCTAATAAATCAATATTATCTAATGGCACTTTTTTATGTAGCGATTTGGTTAGCGATAAAATGGCTTTACCCAAATCCTTTATACGTGATTCAATATCTGATTTCTGCTTCTGATACTCTGTATATCGCTCTTCACTTTTTTCTAATTTATCCTCAACGTCGATAAGTTGCTGTGAGTAATCAGTATTACCAAAATCTTTTAATAATGCTTGTACGTCACGTATTTCATCATTTGCTAATGCATATAGCTGCTCGAAAACAGTTATATCTAAAAACTGTGATAATAAATCCTTCTTCTCAAACTGTGATTTATCAATAAATCCTGTATTATTATTCTGTACAGATAGTGCAGTAAGAACAAAATCATCATACTCACCGAGATACCCTTGTATAGATTTATCTGTATCACGTCTTTGCTCTCCGTTTAAAGATACATTATTTCCATCTTCATCAACATACCAAAAATCAACATCAACTCTAACCTTACCTTTCATCCAGCCTTTGAGTATTCGCTTTGCCTTTCGCTCTATATAATAATCAACACCATCGATTTCAAACTGTAATTTACACTCGAACGTATTTTTTGTATTATTCATTATATCTGACGCTGATTTACCTCTACTACATCTATCAAATATACAGAACGCTAATGCATCTAATATTGCAGATTTACCTGCATGATTAGGAGCAAATAATCCAATAACATCTTTTGCTTTTTCAAAATTTATCTTATTACCGCCACCGTAACTAAACATGTTCGAAAATTCAAATTGCTTTATGTTCCATGTAACATTTCTTGTTATATCTTCGTTGAGCAACATTCCATTCAATGCTTTATTTATAGATTTTATCTTACGTAATAGTATTGAATCTACATCATGATTCTTTTCAATGTACTCTTCTAGTAGCTTATTCTGATAATTAACATCTCTTACATCTCTCGTCAATGCTCTAGATGTGCTAGCTGTACCTTTAATCTTATCTTGCTTGATAGTAATTATATCATTTGCACGACATTTTTTCTTTACATCTTTAATGATGCTTTTTAACTCTGCTTCTGTTGTATTTGTAGTTCTAATTCTTAATCGCGGCTGCTTTGGTATATCATCAATATTAGGTAGAATGCCATCCTTCACGTCGATAGTATAGAAGCCATACTTATTCGGTACATCAGTATATTTTGGTTTGCGTTTAGCTACATCCCATATAGCGTATCCATGGTGCTTGAAAGCTTCACCGAAGTTTTGTTGAATTAGTGACCCGGGATAGCATATCGTTTTTGCTTTATCAACATATTGACGTTTATGTATATCACCTAATAAAGATAAATCATATCCATCAAATAAATCAGCAGTATATTCTTCCCCAGTTACTTCATACCCAATATCTGTTTTAGATGATTTAACGGGTCCATGGAAGAGTGCAATTTTTGTTGACCCTTTAAAACTATCTGCTTTAATAAATTCAGATGGTGGATCAAATATACTAAACACAGTGAAGTGTGTATCCGCAATCTTATATACACCAGAGTCTTTTAAGTAATGTAAGTTAGGATGATTTAGATTATTAATAATAGGCGTTAATGCATCCAGTCTACTCGTGTTATTTAAATTAGTATCATGGTTACCTGTGATAACAATCGTATGTCTCCTGTCAGCTAACTTCTTTAAGAATTCAGATGTTAGTGATATTAACTCAGGTGATATATCAGTTTTATTATGTACGATATCTCCACCAACATATACTATAGCGTTATCTGGTAAGCTATCTACACCTTTATATAATTCTTTAAATACTTCTCTATACTCTTTATGTCTCTGATAATTACGTATATGTATATCCGCGATATGTAGTATTTTATCTAATGTATCAAATCCAACATCAATATTTTTTATGCTCAAATCATTATTCCCATCTGCTTCATCATTAACCCACTACCTGTTAGCGGGCTAGCTGTATTATATAATTCTGTAAATCCTGGATATCCTAACTCACTAGGATCTTTTTCTCCTAACTCTATAAGATATACAGTTACTCCATTATTTATAAGATACTGACATATATCTAACGCTTTAACTCTTGCGTCTGAATCTAAGCCAATATACACTGTCTTAACTTTATTATTTATTATTGACGACTTTAGCTTATCTAGTATAATCTTACCAAATAGCGGAATAGCGTTTCGCTTTACAGCAATTGCATCAAAAACGCCCTCAACTATTGTTATAGGTTCACTCCAGTTAACTAGTAAATCAAACCCAATAATATCTTTAGATACTTTTGGATTCTTATGTTTAAACGTTGCATCCTTATAATATGATCTACCTGTAAAGAAGTTTAACATACCGTTTTCATCATAACTAGGTACTATAATCATGCCACTATAATCACCTGTTTCGCAGTAGCCTATATTATACCTAACAATATCTTCTCTAGTTATACCTCGACTTTTTAAGTAATGTAATGCATTTCTAAACTCTGGATTATTCTTATTACCATTAAGTATTAGTTGGAACTCTGGAGGTAGCATTACCCCTTGTTTAGAGGTAGTCTCACGCACTGACACATAGCTACCTACCTCTCTATTTAAATCATCTATTTGAACCTTAGATGCATTAGCTTTCTTAAATAACGTATATAGTTTACGCCCTTTAGCGTTACATACCCAGCAATGCCAATATTGAGTTGATAGATCAATCTCTAGCTTATGCTTATAATGGTTGCAACACGGACATTTAAACGAAACGTTATTTCCAGACGTCTTCTTTGACCTACCTAATACGGTCTCTAGTATACTTAATAATCCCATGCTTAAATATAAGATATTTTTACGAACTACACAACTATTTTGTTAATTTTTTTAGCTACACTCTCATCAAAACGTACTTTAGCAAATCTCCGAGGACCGATACAGTCATTATAAAAGTCATCACTTGCAGACACGTGAAACCTATGATGTATGTTTTCTTCTAAGTAATTAACTTGTCCCTTTGTTTCACCCATTATTAGAATAGTAAACTCAAAACTCTTACTACCTAATTTTTGTATATCTTGCTGCAGTGATTTTGATGAGCCTTGATATGAAGCCCAATCAGACTCTTTACGTATAACTTTACGTCGCTTCTTTCCTTTAACCTTCACACGACGAGTTGTACCGAAATACTTTCGACCAATATATTTTTTACCTGTTTTTTTATTTTTTATTAAATAAACAAAACCGAAATATTCTTCAGGAGCCTCCTTTAGAGGCTTTCCTTTATATAACCAGTGGCTTCTCACCATACACTTCCTTACTTACAATAAAAAAATAACCTTTATATTTACCACCACTCACATGAGATCGCGTATTACTCGATTTACGTATTGTTGCAACATCCACTTTTAACATTTTAGCAGCTATATTCATTGTATCATACATACATATAAAATCCTTATTATTATTATATAAATAGCAGTATCCTGACCAGCGAGAACTATTAATACCTGTCCTATCTTTTTTAGACCACGCTACCTTCGTTGCAATACTTGTAGCTTGCCTAGCTAATGGCTGTGAATATCGCTGCTTAGCTGCTTCAGACATTTTACGCTTATACGAATCACATTGCCAGCGCTGTATACCTAACGCACTTAAATTAGCTTTAATTTTATCTAAATTCGGATTACCTGTGTAACAATCACCACCTGCACCTCCAGGTGCTATATTATATTCAGGAGATAATTTCTTTATCCAAAATCGCTCTCTATCATTAAGCTCTGCAGAGGATGAGCAATACTCAATAATTTCCTTTTTAAAGCATGACCTACCATATTTTTTAATAGCTTTATTTAAAATAACTCCACTACCAAGGTAGTCCTGATTGTTATTAGAATCCTGACCAATATAGTATTTACCATTAATAATATTTGTTGTCTTATATATAATCATCTATGTATCAAATTGTACTACAAACGATATATCAAAATCCTGCGGACTCTTTACAGGTTGACCTAATTTACCTATTGCAAGTAATTCTCCTATATCATTATACAATCCAATCGATGTAATATACGGAGAGAATTCTGAGCTAGTAGTAAATGGCTGTGGATACTGATTTTCAGTACTATATCCTTTACGAGCTGTTGGATTTAGAGTTATATTATATTCACCATCTTCAACTGTACATTGATATGCGTGTGCAGTTACATCATGTGATCCAGAGAATGTTAACGTGAAATTATCTGTGGTTTCTACTTCACCCTCTTTAAAAGGATTAGTAAGCGTAATAATACCATGTTTATAAAATATATTACCAGCGATTGGATTTGATGTTTTAGTATGTTTGTTAGTTACCTGTGAGTTAACGCCTACATGCGATAGTGCGTTATTATATATAATGAATTCATCTATAGATGCTGAAAGCGGTTTTATATATGCGGGATTATATGATATAGTATTATGTGGAGATGGTGCATCATTTAAATACTTCCACTGCTTATAACCAGCTCGTTGCGCTCCTATACATATATCCGCATGTGATGTTATAGTGTGATCATTAAGTGGATCAGTTCCAGATACTAAACTAGCGGTCATATTACCATACTCCCACGTTGCGTCACCTCCACCTGTATTAGTTGATCCGCTATTTACCATTAACTGTAAAGTTGAACCTGTTTTCTGAAAGATGATATGAGTCCATGTATCACCGCCTGTCGCGTGGCTAATGCTAGATGAAAGTAATAATACATCATCATATTGTCCACGACGTGCATATATTTTACCTGCTTCAGATGCATCACCACTGTTATTAACAACAGATATCTCCCACGGTATTATATTATTATGAGTAGGATTATCAATGAACCCTCTACCGGTTGCTATAACATTCTCCGTATGCGGTTGTAATTGCCGTGTATTGAGAGGGTCTGAAAATAGTCCAGTAAAGCTAGATGATACGCTTTGTGATACAGGTATATTAACCCAGCAGCTAATCGCAAAATCATGGTTCCAGTTGTCAAAATACCTACCTACAGTATTTTGTATTTCTATTACACTTTCTGATCCAGTCTCTATAGATGCTGTGCCAGGTAGATTTATCGCTTTATATGCTAATGGATGGTTATGTGGATCTGTACCGCTCCGGCGACCTGCTGCTATAATACCGTTCCGCACAACAGGAGATTTTGGTAATGCACTCCTATACTTTAACGCATAATTATCTACAATATCATCACCAACAACTAAAGTCCTCTCTTCATCAAACGATAAATATAAGAACGTATCAGATGGTCTAGGAGGTGCGTATTGTAAAGTAGCTGATGTATACATAGTATTACTATATAAATTTCCTACTCCGTCATCCCAATAATCTTCTTCGGCATCGATTGCGACTGTTCCTGGATGTATGCTTTTACCGTATATGTTTGATGGTATACTAAAGACTTGGACATAAGATAGCAATTCGCGTTCTTGTGATTGTAAATACTCACTATCACTCGAAATAGTTGCATTGTTAGGGTCACTATAATAAAGGTGCTGTATTGAATTAAAAACGCTTGATTGGTAAAATCCATCTGTCATACTATCCGATGTTCTGAATTGTGCAGAAGAGTATGACCCGGATAATACCTTTATACCGAAAGAACCTGTAGTTTCATCTGTAACGGTCCACGATTTATGCGCGGTGTACTCCACTACAGATGCCCTCTTAGGATCAAGTGCTTTATAAGTAAACCTAGACATATAGTCCCTTAGTAGTCTAATTTAATTCGTATAGTTGCTTCTCGTTCGAAATTTTTAAGTAATGGCTTGCTTAATTTTGCAACAGCTACCAATTCATTTTGGCTATTATATAATCCAACAGATGATATATACACTTGAGGATCACCGATCATTGATGCATGACGTACTTGGCCAGCTGTACCTGATCTGAATGTTTCGTTTGTAGAGAAATTAAACTCATTATTTTTCGCTCTCACAAAGTAGAATGTAGAAGAAATATCTTCATCTGCTCGTCCTGTGAAGTTTGTTAATGAATCAAAAATTTGTCCTGGTACACCATCGTTTGAAGCTGCTGAGGTTCCTGTATTTAAACTTAGACCTGCTGTAGTTGCATGACTACTACCTAGCATTCTCTCTCCATCTAACATTATAATACCTAACTCAGGATATACTTTACCCCAATGTACATAATTACTGCCAGATTTATATAAGGCTGGACCGGTTGATGATCCGCTTATTATATTATATGTTACATGCCCATTTTCTGAAGTTGCAGCTGCAACAGAGCTATCATCAGTTACCGAGTGAGTAGTCGCTCCGTTTTTGAATGAAAGGTGCCAATCACCTTTATCTAACTGCTCTTTAAATCTTGCTCGATTCAAAGTAATAAATACAGCTCTATCAACAGTTGTATCATCTCCTAATGAAAATAATTTTGTAGGTGATGGTGAGTCTAATAATAAGTTTCTAAACTGACCGTATACAGCTCGCGTTGGATGGAATCCTGTAGTTGCACCTGACGGTGTTGCTGATCCGGAACCTGCATAATGTCCGTATGATATTTGGAACTGTACTTCAGCTGAATCATCTGTAGCTGCAGCATGTGGATCTTGATGATATACATCCCAATAATAAGATGTACCAGCTGCTGAAGATGTTTGTGTTGATGAAGTGAAGAAGCTGGTTAGTGCTCCTGTTCCTGTGAAGAGTGCTGAGGTAACGTTTTTAGATGTATTACCTTGAACTATGTCATTTGCTTCAAACCTATTAAATGATGCCATTTGTTATCCTTATGCAGTAATTTGTCCTGATGTTAATACTGTATCAGCATTAACTGTTACAGGAACAGTGATTGTACCACCTGTCTCATTAGCTGTTATCGTTAATGTTGTTGACGTTGTTGTTGTGATCGATCTAGCGGTTAATCTAACACCTAAAGCAGAGATAGTATGTGACGATTGATTACCATCAGGTGTATGAACTCGATTACCTCTTGCCATATTAGAATTCCCTTGTAATCTATCAGCTGCTAATGTTACTATATCTGCATTCGCAATAGTAAACGTGTACCCCATTTCCATATTACCGTTAGTTACGTTTGCAGTTTGCGGTGCAACTACGCTTGATTGGCCAGGTAATGTTAGAGTTACGCTTGACACAGGTAATGTTATAACAGGTAAGATCTGCGTATTCTTCGGAAGCGTTATCAATTTATATTTTAACGCTTGTGGATCATTACTAAACGCCTCAAGCATAGGTAAATTTTCTATAGCTTCACCATAGTAATTTGTCCCGTTATCGTGACTAACATCCCACAATGTATAATCAATTTCATCATCGCCTAACGCGAACTTCGTTATATTCAATTGACCTTTTGCAAGCAGCTCTCGGCCACGTTTAGTTAATACAGCGTCAACCGTTACGCTACTGTTATCTAAATATCCCATGTTATCTTAACTCCATCTTTTATTATATATTATAAATATACATAGTTGAAAATAATCAACCATTATCTCACTATTAGATCTCCACCTGCTGGCATACCTGGTGTATTTCCACCATCATTGCCGGATAAAATATCAGTTGAATATAATCTATTTGGATTAGTAAGTATAAATTCAACAACCGGTGACCCATCTATTGTATCAGCAGAAGGTGTGTTGAAATCTGTTGATGATACGCGAGTACCTGTACGTATTAATCGTGTAAGTCCGGTAGAGAATGTAGATTGTGATCCACTTGTATATTTATCAATAAGATCTATCTGCGGTAATGCAGAGCTTGATTTAATCATATTAATAGTTGTCGTATATGTTAAGAAATCTGTATTGTTATATCGTTGACTTAAAGATCTACCAGATATACCACTAACAGGTTCGCTTATAGTACCATAGTAATTATTAGATGTTAATGATACAACGCCTATATCCTTTACTTTAGATCTCTCTAACATACTTGGTCGGATTAATACACCTACTACAGCGTCTGCTCGAGCAGGTAATAGAGCTTCAATTTGCTTAAAGAATCCTGTATTAAGATATTTTAGCATTCTAATGAAAGCCCAAATATTATATCTATCATCATATTTTTTATAGTATAAGTTTTGAATATCGCGTAACGATGTATACTTGGTACTAAACCTATCACGTGGGTCACCTATATAATCATCGAGTGAGAATCCACCGAACTGCATAGCAATATCTATATCTATCTGATCTTGTGGTGAAAACGCTACTGTTATTTGCTCTGTATCTAGCGGGTTAGAGTCAAATGATGAAACTTCAAAACTCTTATCCGATGATAATTGATCTACACGTAGTTTATTATCCTCTATACGTATTTTAGAATCGTTCGCTGTTGCACCGATCGTATTAGGTACATTTACGTAATACGTTTCCGACTTATTACTATATGATACAGCATCAGGCCATCCTATAAAAGTCGCATCTGTTGTATGCGCTGCAGTTGTAAATGGTGCAGCATACAGTGTATTTGGAATCGACTCTGTAACTGTTAATGATGTTGTAGTAGAGTGATTATATTTTTTATTATTAGTACCTAGCGGATGTCGCATTATTAAATCATTATACGCCATCTGAACTGTATCACCAGTTATAGATATAGGTGATAATGCGTGTTGATGGAATGATTTTTCACTAATGTGCTCTGCCCATCCACGAACCTCTTGCATTGATCCTACGAATCCGTTATAAGTTGCAGTTGAGTCCCCGGAACCAGTTCCTCCCCAGAGCATGCGTCCTGAATGTCCCCATGTTCCGTTATAATATTTTTTAGTAGCAACTGCTGTAGGTATAGTAAATGTAGTAGAGCCGCTATGTGTTATATCATCTGCATGTTCGCCTATTTTAGCGTATCTTATTTCAAATACAGAACGTTTTGTATCACTCGGTCCTGTTATATACTCTTGTGTTCCGAAGGATACGTTCCACCAATCATTATCATAAAACGGTGCATAGTCTGTTGACATTGTTGTTTCTGCACCACTACCAGATGTTATCTTAAACTGTAGTCTACCGTACTTACTGTAACTCGACGTTGCAGATGCAGAACTTGAGTGCTCTAATATTACCTCAAACTTACCTACACCTCCAATACCACCATTTATACTTGATGTTTCTTCTGCGGAAACTAAATGCATGCTCTGTGTAGTTGATGTATCAAATCTAAACTCATACATTGACGTGTAGCGATCTGCATCAGTGTTTGTGAAGTCAGATCCCGGCTTATCAACATCAATTACACTATGAGACGTTGCAATACATCTAGATCCTGAAAAGTCTAATGCGTATGAAAACTTTTCAATCTCACGTCGAGTATTTAGCGGTCGTGTTGGAACTGGGCCACCGTATTCTTGTATTTGTAGTATTGTATTAGGTATACCATATGTGTTGAGTAATGCTTTTATTCCACGTGCAGTACCCTTAGTTTTTAATAGGTAAGGTATATTATTTACAATACGCTTCCACGTTTGCTTTTCAATATCTTCATGTGAATATGACTCCGCTCTAACTTCGTTTGTACTGGTACTATAACTACCAGTTTCATCTGTTCCTAGTACATATTCCCACAACTTACTAGTATCGAATCCAGATTGTAGAGACCATCCAAATGATTTAGCGGTATCATATATTAAATCCTTACTCATACCGTCATATATAGACTCTTCTCTATCTACAACATTTGGTATTTGTGATATGTAATTATAAATAGTATCAAAGTGCTGCCCTACCATATCTACAAATAACACGTAGCTATCGCTATTACCATCTTGTAATATGTGTTGTGGTATTGTATTGCGTAATATATTTACATTTGTATCATCATAAAGTGACGCAGTTACTAATTGTGAAGCGTACCAAGTAATCGCCTCTGATCCTGTTGTGGATACAAGAGTATGTGGTTTTGTAGATGTACTCTTTGGCCATGTTGCTGCTGGAAATGTTCCATACGTAGTTTCTTCTGTAGAGTGAGATTCGTAATATAAATATTTTTCATATTCATCAAATCCACTTATTATACCCGTCTTCTTTGAATCATATGACGCTTTATTTTGTAAGAACTCTATAGACCCTGTTGCAGCTGTTTCGTCTTTACCTGACTGATCAACTGATACAACATTAGATTGTGATGTATAGTACTCTATAAGCTCTAACTTATATTTAAAGTTTTTTATTCTCTCTTCAGCTGAACTAAAGTGAACGAAGTTATCATATTTACGGTGATCTATATTCAGTAATGAATTATCAGATCCACTTATATACTTATCGATAATTCTCTGCTTAGTGAGAGTGTCTGTTCCAATTATACTATCCCACGTTTCAAACTTAGTCTCTCTAGCTGGCTTATCTTTTATATCAATAGCTTTAAAGTTTGGACCTCGTAATTGATTAAACTCGTCCGCTACACTTGACTCAAGATCAACAACAACAGGTATAACATATGGAGATATTATATCACGTGTTATTTGGAATTGGTTTCCAACCTTTACATTACGCGGTAATGGCTCCGTTAACCTAAATATTATATGATCTTGACCGAGTGCATCTTCTTCATAAGTTAAAGATGTCCAATTTGTTGATAGTATATTTAATTGTCTACTAGAGTCTTTAAGTATAGCCGGCCATATTACATCATAATTAAACTCATCCTGTTTAGGCGATACACTGCCCCAATCTTCAAGTGAATTATAATATTTTGGTAGCGAAGCCTTTACTCTAATCTCATACCGAGATGGAGAGATCTCTTCTACTTGAACTTTACCTGTATCTGATGTATCTTCTTCACCGTATATATAATTTCTGTAAAAGCAAACTCGGATATCATATTGCCCGTTACCGAGACCTAGCTTATCTCGAACAAGTGATAATACATCTATACTTACTTGATCACCCTTCACTGTGATGATAGGATCTGAGATGCTTACGCTTACTGATCCAATCCTCTTATTACCACTATAAGCTTCAAGTAATACGTAGTCTAAATCTTCATTTTGAGAGCGTTGTAACGGTACATAATGCATATCATCATGTATATCAGAGTTTAGATATATAATACTATTATCATCTACAAGTGCTTCTGGATCAGGCTCATCTCCCTTTGCTATAGACTCACCAAAATGTGGGGCTTTATATACAAATGGAGACTTTAAAATATCTGCACTCATTCTTGCTACACGAGGTGTTAAGACATCAATAGATGGTGCGTTTGGAACTATACTAACAGCAGGCATCACCGTTGGTGTTGATGAAGCGAGGTAGTTACTAATATTGAATTTAAATCTACTCAATTTTGCCATTATCTTTTTACATCCCTCTTACCTACGTGTAATACACCTAAATCTACTACTCCATCTCTAGGTGAATCTAATGCTATATTTTGCTCTACCACTTTATTAAAAATACGTCTCTTCTTACCACCACTTCTATAATTAAACCTGTAATCTATCTCTAACGTCATCGGGCCAGGTGATTTTTCAAAATAATACCATCGACCATCCTTCTGTAATTCGTCACCATTTTGCTTAGAATATGTATTACCTGCTGTATTACTTCCTAACTCTCCTGTCCTATTTAACTCCACTCCATCTAATTTAACAGACGGTGTACCGTTCCTGAACTTCCGCTTCTTATTCTCACCGTTTCCATAATTGTTCCACTCTACGCGGAACTTAACCCACCTCGGCTCGTATCTGTCATCTTCACGGAATATCGCTTTTCCTTTACCATCAGCTGCACTCGAATCGTAGAAATAACTACCTTGATATGTGCTTGAGAATCCCTCTATACTTCCTTCATCATCTGAATCTTTAATCTCATAGAATAATGTTTGCGTCGTGGTACCTGCTGAATTTTTAATTTCAACTGTTAAAGCTTTTCTAGCTTCTGTAGGTGAAACTTCATACAATTGCAGATAGCGACCTTTATGTACTTCTTGACCATCTAACTTCCACGTTATCTCATCTGGCACTACATCTTCACTTGTCTCTGGATCTCTATGGCTTACAGGGTTATGTATGTAGAATAGCGGATTATCACCGGTAAAAAATCTGTATACAGGGTTAATACCGAATCTAGCAGGCCACTCATGAGCATCTCGTCTCACCCAATCTCCACCTATATCTTTATCTGGATCTGTTGATCCACCGAAATCAGCTAACATTCCCCAGTTTGCAACCCATAATGCATTTACAAACTCACTCACAGGTGGCGGTGTAATTGGAAGTTCAGGTGGTTGCGGTAATAATTCATATATAGTATCATCGATATGATCTTTTAGATAGTCGTAATCTAATCCTCTAACTTCATTTAACCTTGGAACTACATTATTATTATCATCCACATCTGTTATGAATACTCTATCATTAATGAGTACTACATCTCGTCCTTTCTGCGCTTCAATTCGCTTAACCTCAGTAGCAACCATCTTCTCAGTTGCTCTAGCTGTATCTTCTTTTGTAGCTCCTGGTATAGGCATAGCAGATACGGTAAACATATCTTTCATATATTTTGATAAATCTATGTTTTGCCATTTTATCTTCATAATTATCTCACAACCTTAAATACAGTATCACAAGTAAAGTATTCTTGTTGACCAGCATATTGTCTACTATCAACTCTAACCTCTATTTTATATACACGCTCTGGTAGGAGTGTATTCATCCAGAAGTTAAAGTAGTTACCTGAGCTATCTAAACTAATTTTTGTATATGATGTATTATAAGGTACTATAGTCGTATTTGTAGCTACATCTACAATCGAGTAATATGACGATGAAGGTAAATATTTTGGTGAAGCTGCGGTAGCTGTTGTTGTATATGCTTTTGCAGGGTGCAACTCTCTACCTAATAAACGAATTCTTGCTTTAGCTCCTTCTTTATATTCACCTTGTAAGTTTGATGTAAACACTCCTATTGAATCACCTGTCAACGCAGTTAGTGATCCGGTAGCAAATTGACTATCATTCCATCTAACCTCTAGACGTGGTGCAAATATAGTATGTGTCTCTTTTGAGAAATATTTTAATGATCCATACCTAGTACCATCTGTTTCCTGTGAGCCGGATCGCTGTATTAAGATTCCGTTGTTTTGATATCCTAATGCCCCTTGAATCCAAGAGCTAGTTATAATAGTTGACACATCCATTTCAATATCATATGTTGTATTATTAAATACTTGTGTTACTACATACCCTGACTCCGTTACTGTTGTACCGCCTGATGAACTCCACTGTGTACCCGCTGTTTGACCATCTCTATATTTCCAACTAGCACCCTCTACTACACTTGGATAATACGGTAATTTACCTATACCCATATCCCATGATTGTGATATAGGAGCTGCTGCTAGAGTATATGAATAAGGTACTTGGTCTTGAATAGAATTAAATACTTTTAAATAGTACTTAGGTGAAAGTCCATCTGATCCACTAATCTCTCCAGACGCAACAGATGCAGATATCTCACTAGTATCAAAATCGATAAGAATCCTAGTATTTGATACACCCGGCTGTTTTGATGAAGATACGATTTTTGTTAACTCAAGTATTTCATCAATACCAGTGTTTAAACTCTCAGAGTTTTCATATATTGTTGCATCTCTTGATGGAAATATTGAATAAATCATATCACGCTACCTTAATATGTTACTACACGACCGCGTATATCAGTGTCTGGATATTTTATTTCAAATACTGAAGGATCGAGTGATGGGTATATTACCCCTTTATGTGTTGCAGACTCAAATGAATACTTATTACCGGAATAACCATTATCTTCATCATAATAATTTATAAGCTTAACATCTACTACAGATTGTACTCCATCAACATTAGCTATCGCAATATATATGTCTTTCGTTATAATCGGTGTACTAAATGATAACTTATCTATACTAAACTTATCTTTTAAAGCTTGTACACACTTCAATAACACTGATTGTGAGTTACGATTAGCTAAGCATGTAATTTCAAAATCAATACCAAAGTTAACAATATATCCGTCTTTTATATTAATAGCATCTGTCAGCATTCTATATTGTGATAAATATGTTTTAATATTACGCTTAGTAATATTATTTACTGCTGTTAGATTTTTATTTTTATCATATCCAAGAACGTACATATTTACTGCTAACGGATTATTAATAGGTTTATCGTCACCAGATAGTTGTTCATCTGATGCTATATACGCTTTTGTTATATTACCAAACTTACTAGGTAATGATAGAGCTCTAATAACATAATCCTCTTTCGTTACCATTCTATTTTGTGTACTAAAATTAGCTAGAGCATTATTTTTAATTTCATCTAACGACTCAACACTTGTCCCTCCAGTCGCAGGTAGCGGATTACTTATTTCGAGTGAATCTTCAGCTGTTTGCTTCAATGCGTGTGATAGAGTTTTAGTACCATCGAACGTAGCAGTCTTAGATGTAACATTTGTTATAGTCTTACTAGGTACATTAGCATCTAATCCGTATCCAACAATATACGTAATTGTTAATGTAGTATCATATGGTGATTGTCCGTATGTATTAGTATATAAGAAGTTTGCAGGATCAAATGAGGTATCTAAGTTATTTACATTACCTGGTAGAGGTGATCCTACGTTATCTGGATTTGGTATTATTTCTTCATCTGGATTTGATGATATACCGGAACCGAACTGTATCTCAATTTTATCATCTTCTGTTACTCGAGTTATAAATCGTCGTGAAGTTTTTATTAATTTTAATATATAAGGAGCGCTTACAGCACCTACACTTAATGTAGGATCTTGAGCTTCTGAATTAACAGTTTCGCCGAATATAGTATCCTGTGCTAGATACGGAACTTCATACCACGTATTTCCATCTCCATCAACAATAGACTCTATACCTATTATATTTTTATCATCAACTAGCACTTTCAAGTACGGATCAGCGCTTCCTACTGTTACTGTTTTTGTTTTTATCTCACCACTAATAGTTGATACTGATTTTTTTAATAAGTATTGCTCTGGTTGACCAGTAGTGTTATTAATCTGGTATACAGATACATCAGTCGGTGAAGTTGAGCTAGAGTGAGCAAAATTAACTGGCGTTGTTGTTCTAAATACTATATTTGTAGATGTATTAAATTGAGCTCCCTTCTCTAGAGTAAATGCATAATCAAAATCTGGTCTTGAGCTGGCCCCTGTACCGGAGTTTGGTACTAACTGAAACACATCTACTGTAGCATTAGCTGATGAAGCTAGCTTAGGCTTATATCCAAATGTTTGAGCAATATTATATACATTCTTCTTTTCTTGTGCATGATGTAACATTGTCTCTTTCATATTATAATCTGTATAATATGATAATACATCTCCTATATATGACGCCATCTCAATAAACATCATACCCGGTGATGTTTCATTAAAATCATTATACGTCTTTGGGAAATAATTTTTTGCATACTCAATAAGGTTTGTTCTGAATTCAGAGAAATCCTTATTAATATATTTTACATCTCTTTTAACTTCTGCCATCATTATACCTTAACAGTCATATCTAAAATCTTCTTAATATCTAATTCTTGTACTTCATAACTAATTAATACATTAGCAGTATTATTATCAAATTCTACAGATACATTTTTTATAGTTACGAACGGCATCCACTCACTAACCGACTCTCTAACTGTATCTATTGCCATTGAGGATAAATTTCCTTCAATTGCAGGTTCGTATAGCAAGTTATATAATCCTGAGCCGAACGAGGGATGCATTAATCTTTCACCTTTCATAGTTAAGATTAAATTCTTTAGATTAGAATGTATTTGATCTTCTGTTAAATAATTTAACTTAAATCCGCCAACAGAAGAGTTCATAGGTAAACCTACTCCGATAGCTACATCGTTCTTAAAATCTAAAGGATTTATCTTCTTGTTTGGCATATTTTACTTTTATTAAAATCGCTTTACTAATTCTGAATAATCTCGAGTTAATGCTTTCATTAAATCTGGTGTTACTTTACTCGGATTCATAGGTGCACCACTAATATCTTTATCAGGTATAGGATTAGATCCCATAGGACCTTGCATTGCTGCAAACCCAGCTCTTGCATCTGATGAATTAAATGTTTTTAGCGTATCATAGTCTGTAGACTGAACTGTCTCATTAAGTATATCGTTTAATGCAGAGTTTGCAGTAAACTTCTTTGCTTCCTTAAATTCCGGTGCAGGTTGCTGCATTTCCATAAAGGAGGCATTTTTTGCAGACTGTTCTGCTAATACACTACGCACCTGTTTCTGTACTTCTTCTTTAACAAGTTTACGAATTAATTGTGCTAATTGTTTTGATTTCATATAATCTCCTGTACTATCATATAATAAATATACGCGACTTGGATTTACTGTTTCATATTATCTATATTATTTTTAATTTGCTGCACTTGACTTCTAATATTTGTTGCTTGATTGTATATCATATTAAATTGCGGAGCATTCTGTGATGGAGCTGTTGGAGCTCCTGGTCCAGCTGATACGTGTGTTGATGTAGCAGAGTATAGCCCCTGATTACTTAGCTCACCAGCGAGTGCTATTACATGTTCACATAGTAATGATATTTGATCCGCCATTGTAGATATATCGATAGCCCATTTAGATGTTGATATCCCTACATCTGCTGCACTAGAAATTACAACATTATCCTCTTGACTATAAAGCATTAATCTATCACTAGTTATTACGATTTGATTATCAGCATATATCTCTGGCTTTATATATGTAGCGGGGATTAAGCTTTTAAGTACTATCGGTAGTGATTGACCGGATGTTAGATATATAGAAGAGAAATCTGTATCTAGGTTTTCGATTTGAGATACGCCTGATCTAATTGTGATGATAGGTAATCCTTCATCACTATCTGAATTCCATGGAGTGTTTGTCTGTTCACGCTTACTACCGAATCGTATGCTTTGACCACTACGTCCTTGAAAAATAGTATCACCTTCGTGTATATTAAGAGATCGTAAAGATGGTGATGGTGTAAATGTTTTACCTGTATATAATGTAGATGTATCTTGCTCAAATACACGTTTAATACCATTACCCATATGATTAACAGATCCATTTTTAGATAATGGAGTTAAATAATACCACTTACTAGATGTACCATCTTTCATTAATGATACTCGCTCGTTTGGTAATGGTAGTGATATGAAGTGAGGTGATATTGGTGAAGCAACTTTATTAGTAAATGTACCATCTTCATTCTTTATAGCAACTATAATATCTCCAACACTATTACCGTTTTGCGATATTACGTCAATAACAGATCCTATTGTTGTAGTAGTATTAACAGGTACATCGATTAACCTAGATTGATCTCTATCTACTCTAGATTTTGAACTATATTTATTTATGTACTTTGACACTATCGCCTACCTTCTCTACCTCTTCCATTAACTGACGCTTCTCTTGTTCTGTTAACATTAATCCATCATCACCGCCGCTAGACCTACCTTGTGCTTTCTGAACAATAGCTGCCATCTTAATTAATGCTTCATCGTTTTTTACTGCAATCTCCATATAATCCTTAATCAATGGAACAATAATTATTGCATCACCTATATTTTTAATCATAGGTTTTAATTCAGTAATAAGTATCTGAATCTGCACTTCTTTCTTCTTAGAATTATTGTATATATCTTCTAGTAAATTCTTAAACGATTTACCTTTAAATATTTCTTCTGATTCTTCGCTCATATGTACTCCTTGTATATAAATATACAAATAAAAAAAAGCGCTATAAAAGCGCTTTTCCTTTATTGTAATTCAAAAACTACTTCTTCGTAAAGAATGATGCTAGTAATACTAGTACCACTAATCCAACGAACCCACTATTACCTAATTGCGTAATAAAGGCTGTTAAGTTAGCTGCTACATCCATTCCGAATACAGCACCACCAGTTAAGATTGTCCAAAGAACTAGTACTGGAATAACCGCTAAAAATAGTGTTGTTAAACCTGTGAAAAATCCTGAGACTTGCTTAATTACTGAATCCATAATTATCTCCTTTTATTTAATTATTATTGGCATTATTGCCGAGAAGTAAATCGTGCACTACCTACTTCTATATAATGAGTATAGTCGACCATACTCATCCTTCAATATATTAACGACTCGAGTTATGTACTGTGTCTTCACATCTACCATCTCTCGAACCATAATATATAAAGCTTTTTTATTATATGTTTCTATATTATGACAATTTGTAAATATCTCTAATAAAGCATACGCGATTGGTATATCTCGTTTATACTTAATAATATCATCAATATTCTCTGTACAGTGTGTTATAAATAAGTGAAAAAAGTCTTGAGTTTCAGATAATATCTCTTCTCGTATAACTTCATTAACAACACTTCGTTTAGTATCTATCTCTAGTACAGGCGCTTTTGCTTTTTTACGATTATAATGCTTATAATTATTTTGAATAAGATAATTTTTTGCAACTATACTAAAGTATGAAAACGCTTTACCTTTACCTTGAGTGTATTTCGGTAGCTTCTCTAATATAAAAGCAATTACCTCATATTGAACATCTGCTGTAGGTGCGTCGAAGTGATAAAATTTATATCTATGAATTAAATTCTCTGCCATCTTAAATAATGGATAATAAATAAATTCATTAAATACTTTATTTCGTAACCTATCATCTACTTCAGCGTTATATGCAATAATAGCATCTTCTGTATCTTGCGTAAAATACATCTTACTTTTTCTCGGTCGACCACGCTTCTTCTTAACACCCTCTACTTGCTCAATCAACTTACGTTGAAGCTCTTCTTCACGCTTCTTTTCTAAATCTTCATAAAATTGCTCTACTGGTGTCATATTACTCTTCTTCTTCTGTAAATAATTCGCTAACAGACGTTATAGCATGACGTAATTGTTTAAACACTCCACCGACTTGATCGTCTGATTGAAATGCTCCATCTTCATCAATACTTTCCATCTCAGTAACTAACCCTCGTAGCGCTGTATATAATGCTGTATTTAATGTGGACGCTTCTGTGAATGCATCCTCCACTCGCTCTATCTTACGTAGTAGATTAAATATAATGTAACCACACACAACTAATAAGGTAGATAATATAATAATAATATACATTATTCAGCTCCAAATAAATCTTTAAACAGCTCTGTTGCAGATTCTGAGGAGTTACTTATTGTCTTACTACTTGATTTTCGAACCTTACGTTTTGATTCCGTCACTAATGTAGTATCCGACTCCTTCCATCTCTCATACTCAATTTGAGAAGCCATATGATCAGCATGGTGTAGTACAATAGGTAAATTAATACGCATTCTAGATTCTGGTTTAAATGCTACGAAGT
>Ga0098047_10000096_pt1 | contig 32342 bp, 14 predicted proteins | sample 12_taG_FD_92585 | JGI IMG/M metagenome (GOLD analysis project Ga0098047, IMG submission 92585) | Marine viral communities from the Subarctic Pacific Ocean - 12_ETSP_OMZ_AT15267 metaG | ecosystem: Environmental > Aquatic > Marine > Oceanic | place: Subarctic Pacific Ocean | collected 2015-01-16 | reverse complement strand
ACAATGTAGTAATATGTAGTATTATCTATGAGAAGAACGTCTTCGTCTGCGAATGATGTCTGATCAGGAGAGACAGAATCGATTAATTCAAATGAGAATTTGTTTCCATTTGATCGCCAAATTTCAAAGCCATCAAAACTGCCTGCTGTCTCATCCCACTGGATCAAAGCATCATGCAAACCTACAGCAGCAATTCTTAAACCAGATGGCGTAACAAAATCTGGAGTTTTTGTTGGAACACCAAACACAAAATTGAAGAAACTATCTGTATCATCAATCGGATTTAACGATTCCTGACCAAATGCATCAAAAGAAGAAATGATGTAAGTATAAATCCTTCCATTATCAACTTCATAATCAGAATACGTTCTTATCTCAGCATTAGTAATAGTTTCAACTAATTCAAAACCAGAAAGTAACAAAGCAATCTTATATTCTGCTCTATAGATTCTGTAACCGTCAATAAAGTTGTTATCTGGTACTGGTTGCCATTGTAAATCCACTCTCTTATTCTTGGAAAATGTCTCAAGTTGCGGAGGAGCAGCAGGACGATCAATATTTGCAACATTTGCAGTCGTAAACGAAAACATTAAAGGTAAACTCTCATTGTCGAACTTGTCAACAGCTATAACTACAAAATCATAATCTGCATTTTCAGTCCATAAACTAGACGTAACAAGATAGCTAGTGGATAATCCTATATCTTCTCTATCTAAAACAGTTGTGACATCGCCGCTGTCTAAGTTAGTCAAAGTAACTGAAAGCAAATTATGCGATCTCAATAATGATGTAGAATTAACCCAGCTTGCAGCAAGACTGCGATCATCTTGTTCTACAATCACAGGATCGGTCAGAGGAGGAACTGGCCTAAATGATGGGACAATAGTCTCCGCAACAAACCCAGAGCTTATATTACCTTTATCATCAACTGTCTGAATCTGAACAGTATATGTCGTGTCCTCTTTTAACGATTCATAAAACAAGTTTCCTGAATCATCTTTAAAAGGAATCAGTTGAATATCTCTTTCAAATTTGTCAATAACATCAATAGGTTCTCCAAATTTGCTGCCATTTTCAACCAATGTAATCTTGAATTCGGTTGGGAAAACAATATATGGGTCATTAACAGGAATCCAAGACAGATTCATAATTGCATTGATATTGTTTGTGGTTCCCTCAGTGTAACCAATAGCGATACTATCTACTTCTTGAGGATTAGGGTTATAAACAGGAATAGCCACTCGATCTAGAGGCTCTGACAATACTTCATTGATAGAAACAGTATAAAGCGTGAATCTATAAGGAATGTTATTTTTAAGCCCGCGAATCATTGTATAAGTTTCACTAGGATCAACACTAACGATATCTGGATCTCCCACCTTTTCATATGCTGAATCCAGTTCTTGTATATGGACTTCATACCTATCAATTAGATTTGGTTCCCAAGGAGATCTAGTCCAAAGCAATTGCATTAATTCGTTACCAGGAAGAGAATTCAACGACGGAGAATTGATTGGTTGACGGATATCTTTTAACGTCTTGACTAATAAAGTAATTGATGGCGTGCTTTGATTGCCACTCAGATCTACTGCAATAATTCTGTAATAATAGATAGTATTTTGTATAAGATTGATGTCTGTATAGGACGAGACGGTCGATTCGTCAAAATTAGAAAATGTAATATTATCTGTGCTGCGATGAATAATGTAATGACTAAAATCAACGGCGAGATTAGTTGTATCAATAACTGTAGAAGCTGAAGAGATTGAACCTGTCGGCTCATCTTCTGAGCTATCAATCCACGAGAAAGTTAATGAATTAACTCCTACGTCATCAATACTAAATCCCAAAGGTGTTTCAGGTGCCGCTTCATCTATATGCAGGATTGATGCTAAATCGGAGAAATCACTGAAACCTCCAATGACTTGTTGTTTTCTTCTTACATATACAAAAGTTGTGCGATTATCAATAACATCAAAAACAAGATCTGAAAACGATCTAACTGTAAAATTATTAATGATACCCATCCCCGAAGATAGGACAAGCTGCAAACTTATCAACTTCTCAATACTTAATTCCCAACCTTCAATGCGACCATCGCCAATTCTAGTTGACAAGAATTCCAGATGATTATCAATAATCTCCATACGACGGCGGTCAGCAGCAGAATCATAGATTGCACCTTGGCCGAATATGTTAAGATTATAATGTGGGCTAAAAAGACTCATGCGTTAAGAGTTAAAAACTGTTTATTTTCTAATTCAAACATAATGCCAAAATTATTTACGACAGGAACATCAAAATAAGAACCACAATAGATCAAACTGGATACATCTCTTGCCAAGAATGTAAACGAATTTGAATCAAGAGAGAAATTAGAGCCATCAAAGGCATCAATAGTTAAATAATAAATCACATTCGGTTCAAAATCATTTAAAGTTGCTCTGTAGAGCATACTTGTCGAGCTTCCATTAGATGTTTCAATACCGCTTGTACTCAATTGATTGCTATTCGCAAACCATCCGTCTGTGTCATTACCACTAAATACCGTTTTAAATAGCATCGTCCTTTCGCCATCTTCATAGAATCTAATACGAAAATGGAAGTTATTTGTAGAACCTACAGTATTCGTAAAATCAAAATCAATATTATCAATGAAAGAGGCTGTGCAGCCCGTAGTAAACGAATTCGTGTCAGAAATTATATCGAAAGTATTTCCATCATGTGTCTCAATCTTAACAAAATAGAATGTGTTACATTTAATTTTAGCAGAACCAGGAACAGCAAATATAATTCTTGTTGAACTCCCGCTATTTACTGTCTTGCCATCAGTTGTCAAAGCTTCACCGTCAGCGCTGAATCCATCTGTATTGTCTTCTGAGAATATTTGAAAAATCTCTCGCGTAAGATTGATGTCTTCATATATTGTAATTCTGAAATTGAATGAGGCTGTTGATCCAGGATTCAAGAAATCAAAATCAATCGTATTAATGAATAAGCTTGTTCCATACGGTCCATATTCATCAAATTCTGCTGGCGTCAAGCCAGATCTGGTAGGACTGATCAATCTGATGCCAACTCTCATGTTCTCGCCAGCTTGGTTGACATCAAATAGTCTATTTTCATCGACAACCTGATATTCACTCCAATCAATCGAATTAGTAGTATTAAGACCAAATATGATGTCAGCAGCTACAGGCACCAATTTTTGACTTGTCAAGATTCCCTTGGGCAATTTGCTACCAAGGATAAAGTTGGTTGTAAAAAAGTGCGTAGCTTCTGCTGTAACCAATTTCACTGTAACACGATGTAATGATGGACTGATGCCTTTTACTCTACTAGTCAACTCAGCCTTAAACTGAATAAATTGACCTGACAAGAAGCTGATATCCGCCCCAGCAGCATCAGCAATTGTAAATGGCCCCTGCCATTTTGCAAGAATAATATCATTCTTGCTAGTAGATGATCTGACATAGATCAAAACATCTGTATTTATAGGCTCTGTTGCCTGCCATGAAACCATATCCCATTTGACAACTTCATTTGAACCATTAAAAATATTACTGATATAAATGCCACGTTCTTCATCTATTCTTTCTCCTGAATAGAATGGAGCATCGCTAAACAACGAGAATACTGTATCTCCATATTCGTCAACTTCCACAATCTTGTTTTCATTTACGAAATCCTGAAGATCAGCAATACTAACACAATCAGTCAACTGAGGAATAAGATTACCCGCTACATCAAATAACACAGTTTCGTTACCTGCCCTATCAATCAGCTTCAAGTAAACACATTTCTCTTGAGCCAATGTTTCAATACGAGTTATCTTCGTGTTTGAGATAACATAAATAGTTCCATCAAAAGAACTGAATGCTATATCGTTTATATTTTCTGTATGCGTATATCTCCATACCCATGTACCTGTGTCAGACAAGAAGTAAAGAATCTTTCCTACAGAGGCATATAGCGTATCACCAAATATTTTGATTGCCGAAGCCTTAGAAGTAATTGTTCTGAAAGACAGATCAAATACGAAATCATCAACATTCGTTCTTAGAATTCGACCCGATGAATTTGTTCCCGCAAAGACCTTATCACCATTAAACCTGAATGACTGTATCGAAGCAATTGACTGGTCAGCATCATCGTGAATGATAGTAGCTACATTCTGTAATGGATTAACAGTATAGATTCTGCCAGATTCTCCCGTAGCAGCATAAAGTATTCCATTTGAGGATGTCAAATCATAGATAATTTCTCCAACATTTCTGACAATAATATTCAATTCTGTTCCATCGAATGCGCAAATAGTTCCATCATCTGTTCCAACATACAAAGTATTATCTAATTCTGTAGCAGCAAAAGCACGTTTGCCACTCATTGGAAAAATGCTTGGATTGGTAAACGTCCCATCAACGTAAACATATAATTTAGCAGCGCCCGCGTCTGTTCCGACGCTAATAACAAATACATTATTATATTGGCGAATGAAATCTACATGTTCATCAGATTCATAAGTAACTATGACATCCCATTTGTCTGTTTTCACATCTAAACGATACAAAACGCCTGTCGCCGATGTTCCCGCATATAGATGCGTAAGGTCTGCAAAGAACTCAAGAGAAGCCCCCTTGCCTCCCATCGCATATTCATCCTCAAATGTCAGAGTATCATTTGCGTCATTGTTAAATGCCCCTATCTTATGGAACGCGGCATCATTAAACGGAATAGGTGTCTGGGGAGTTTCTCCATCAGTTGTAAAGTTCGTGAAATTAGAAATGACCATCTTATCAAGGCCAGATATATCATCTTGAGCATCTTCAATCCTGACCCTCAGCGTTGTAGCATCAACTTGATTAACAATATTGATAAGGCCAGTTGGAGGAGTCGTATCCAAATCAACTGGGGCAATCGGAATGGCTTCATCCCATCCGTGTTCTCCGTCCGCTGCTGGTTCCGCAAGATTCAAGACACGATGTGCTCGAACTTCATTTTTGTCTCCTTTAATAGCCAAATAAATAGAATCGCCACTAACTTGAATATCATTGATTCTAACCTCATTAATACCTAACTTAAGTTTTTCTTTATCGCTTTGTGTAAACGAAGCAAGAGTTTTAATATCCTCTCTAATCACAACATCTACCCTGTCATTTGCTTTCAAATCAGTCTTAAATCTTACCATGCTAAATGGTAGAGTAAAATTTTGTGGTCCCTTTAGAACCACATCAAATCCTTGCGTAATTTGATTTCCATTCAGATATACTTCTGTATAACAATTAGCCTCAAATTCATCTTCAGTAATAATGAAGTAAGTTCTAGGATCATCAAATGTTGTTTCAAAATTGCTATAATGCGAAGGCTTAAACTGAGCTATTTCTCGCGTATTTTCTAAAGTTTCATAAATCTGGTTCAACCGCGACAATGTTCCTGCCCAAATAATATTTGGTTCCTGCCATGTGACGCTCTTGACATTGTTATTCCAAATATCAAAGTTTTCAGAACCAATCTTTTCAAAAGCAGAACCAACCATCTTGCTCAATCCTGCCGATGTAGCGACATAACGAATAGCACCATTGCGTATAGCAATATCATTAATATGATTAGAAGGCAAACCATTCTTAGTCGTAAAAGTAATCAAAGAATTACCAAACGATCTGACAAGACCTCTATCAGTTCCTGTCCAAATAACCCCGTTCTCATCGCCTTTAATTACATTTACTTTCTGGCTTGGCAGGTTTGTTATTTGTTGTTTAACAGTTGCTACAAAGTCTCCAGATATCTCAGCAACAAACGCTCCTGCCGATCTTGTCCCAACTAATATTCTATTGTCTTTATCAAAATCAATTTTTAGAATATCTGAAGCACCAATAATATTGATATCAGTAAAGTTAATATGATCTGGGCTATAAGATACTCCGCTCTCTGTGACAACAAACATAACATTGTTTCTATTAAATGCTATTGATCTGATATCTTCGTGTAGCAGATTTTCTAATACTGTAATATTACCTGAATTTGCAAAAAAGAATATAACTCCGCAATTAGTTGCAAGCCAAGCGTCACCATGATCATTAACAATGGCTTCATTAACGGCAAAATCTGAAATATCAAATTCATGACTTGATATTGGAGTAATTTCGAATGGCTCGGTAGCATTTTCAAGCCAATAACCAAAGCTTCCAAATGTCGCCCTTGAAGACAGAGTATCGGAAAAATCACCGAATCGTATTTCTTTTCTTAAGAGTCTGTCGCTAAGCAACAAATCACGCTCAACATACTCGTCTGCGAGAATAAGAAATGTTTCTACTCGCGAAAGGTCATAAACAGCATCCCTGATATTGGCAAATAAATCTGAAGTTTTAAGATATTCATCTTCTACGATGGCCATCAATGATTCGTAAACAATATGTAAATTGCCGCTAAAAGATCTTGATATATTGGGAGAATTCCATCTTCGATTATCAAGAGAATCAAGTCTTACATCAAATTGTCCTCTTGCTTCGCTCTTCCATTCCGAAAGAGAATTATTCCAGAAGGCAACAAACACATGCGGAGGCTGCCGAACGAGATACGGATCAAGATAAGGATCAAGATTTGGATCTAATTCTCTGTAATCTTCCCAAACGATATAGACATCACCTGTCTCTTGTTTTTCACCCATCTTTGGATACAATGAATCATTAGAACTATTTGTGATTTTGACAACATCAGTAGATACTGTAGCGTCGGGGTTCATAATTCTGTTGTATATCTCAAAAGCTCCACCTGTTTCATCTTGCCATGAAATAAATACCTTTCCAGCAACAGTAACTAACGTATTAGCGTAATCAGGATTAGTCTTAAAAGAGTCGCTAACTTCAGTATCCCCTGTCCCATCGTAACTGCTTTTCCATATATTGCTGGTAGAATTATAGGTAGAAAGCTGAATGCTTGAATCATCATCCGCTCCTTTCCTTGTCCAAGCAATGTATGCTGTCTCTCTATATATGTCTAAACTTGGCCTGTAAGCCCCGTAAGAAGTTTGCGTGACTCTCTGCTCTGCTTCCCAAGACAGATTTTCCAAATTCCATTTGTTATAGAAGATTTCAGGGTAGCCGAAACGATGATCTTCCCATGCAATATGAATATCGCCTTTATCATCTACAGCAATTGTTGGAGTATTTGATTCACCAGTATGGACACCAATAAATTGAGGATCGCTCCATTGATCTTCTTGTCCCGCAATATTAGTTTTATACACAAATCCTACATTTGATGATTCTAATTCCATAGACTCATAAACAATGTAAATATTATCATTATCCCCAATCGCAATATCAGGATTCTGCAAACCGAATCTTGTCGAAACAATCAATTCTGGAATAGTCCAACTAACCCCGTCATATTTAGAATACAAAAGCTGTCCCATCTGGTTGCCATCATCATACCATGCGATATGAAGATTCCCATTCTTATCTTCTGCAATAGCGGGACGACGACCATTACCTTCTCTGGATGCACCTTCTCTGAAATTAACATTAACCAACTCATCAAAACGAAAATCTGTCGCTTTCTTTCTAGCAAACAAACGTAAACGATTACCCTGTGCTATCAAACGATAATCTGTAGAAGAAGTAGTGTCGTAACTGAAACTGCGGTTCGCATTCGCGAACACAATCTCTTGCGTTAAGAAGTAGATAACCTCTTGATAAGTGCCATCATTAACGTAAACGCCTAGACCTTCAGGATTATCTGTATCTGAAAGACCTGTTACGTTTTCAACCGTATCTACTTTCAAATTAAAATCAACAGTCCAACCCTTAGCATTGTCTACTCTATCAAACCATGAAGAGCCTGGTTTGTTTTGAGTGTAATACCATTTACCGCCATGGGCAAAAATGCCTTCAGCATAGACATCCCAAACAGCATAGGGATCATCCAGAGTGTCGCAAATACCTGTTGTTCTATCTGCGATTTCCTGTAACGACAAAATATCGGGAAGAACAGGGTCCGTAACCACATCTGTTGAGCTTGAGCTTGAGCTTGTATCCTTTATAACAGTTGGGATATCAAAAGAATATGCTGCACCTGAATTATGCCCAAAAGAATCATCAATAGGAATACCTGACAGTATCTTTCCATTTGTGATTTTTGATACAGGAATTGAAGGATTCTGCGAATCACCTAGCTCAGACGCAACATAAACATCTACTATATTCCATGTTTCTTCCCGCTCATAGAGAACAAATCGTGAACACGATGACCCAGAAATACTTGTAACAATATTGTTACCATCAACATAAACATGGTTTCCAATGTTTGCTCCACCAGAATATCTAGGGCTTGTGTCGGTTAAGTCAAGAGGCCCTTCTTGCAATTGCTCTTCAAGATTCCAAGTAGTTCCAAAATTCGTTGTCGTATAAACATAAATTGAAGAATCTACAATTGACGAGCTGCCTGGCTGCCCTACAACAAGCCTTGAACCATCAAGATCCACACTTGCTCCAAATAGTCGATTAATAGTTCCAGGATTATCTGAACTTGTTAATTTTGATCGCTCTTCCCAACCAGTGTCAGTGCTTAAAAATGTATATACTGCTCCTCGGCCACTGGCGTTGCCTGTGGTTTTATTTGGAGCGCCAACAGTTAAAATTAATTGGTTAACAGGATTAGCGGTAACTGATCCCAAAGAAACCGAACTACCGAAGCGGTCACCCAGCCCCCCATCGGAAGCCGTTAAAATTTCATCAAGTGCCCATACGCCTCCCGATTTTCTAAATACATGAACTCTAGAAGTATTTGGCTCGCCAATAGCAATACGTTTAGATCCAACAACTTCTGCCATTGACATTGGACCCGTAGCATCCGTAGGCAAGAACTGCTCTTTTACCCACACTGCTCCATCAAATTCATATATCTGTATGCCTTTAATAGCGTTCTGGGTATCCAGAAATGCTGCTACATCGCCATCAATCGCAACAGTCGAAGAATGAACCCACCCTACGGCACGTAATGATTCAGGTTCCAGTTTCTGTTCTAAATTCCATTGCGAACCATCAAATTTATGAATTTCTACTTGAGAATTTGTAGTTAAAATCGAAGTAGGAACAATAACCTTATCACCACTAACATCTAAATCTATCCCAAATTTACGATTAACGGCAGGTAATTCTTCAAATATCTTTTGCTCTGGATCTATTCTTGTTCCAACACATGGGATAAATGGAATAATGGGGGGAGGCCCTGGAACGACAGGAGGGATAACTACTTGAGAAGATCCAGCAGTAAATGAAAACGTAAAAGTTTCATTAGAGCAAAACGATGTAAGCTGGAATGTAACTTCGCCAGTGATTGACGAATCGGTAGTTAAATTCCTGAATCGTAACTGCATCTGGGTTTGTTGACGATTTGGACTAGCCGCTTCAAGCAATATATCTTCAGTAATAGCATTGCCATTGGTATCTACAAGAGTTACAATAACACTTGGAGTAACACGCGAATCAAGCACAACACCCGGCGCTGCCACTACCGAGACATCTATATTAGAAGATTGATTCTCAATACTAAATCTTACATCTAAAGAACTAGATGTAAGAATAAAATCATCAAAATTGATATCAACAGTTTGTCCATTAGCAATTACTCCTAAACTTTGATTAGGAAAACGTAAGTTGCTGGCACCAAATGTTGCCCCTCCATCTGAACTAGCCTGAAACGTTCCAACTATAAATGAAAATGGTATACTTGGAACAGTTGCTGCATTTCGAGCAATTGCTATAATAGAATTTTTATTATGATCATATGTAAGACCTGCAACATGCCCACTTGTTTCTCCGTTTGGACCAAGGACACCAGTCGATCCTATATTTATTGAATTTTTGCCTTGATTGTTTTGCTGCCCATTTTCAAAAAGGATTATCTTACCAAAACCAGTACCATTTTCATTTTCCGCAACATAAAATTCCTGAAGATTGTTAGGAGTGTCATCCTCTTTTAAACTATCAGGAACTTCAGCAGCATATAATGGACCAGCAAATGAATTTCTTAATGGACCAGTACTTTGCAGTGTATTATTGCTAAATGTTCCTGATCTAATCTTTGAACCTGCATCAATTAGATCAAAGAAGCGAGCCTCAGGATCAATTAGAATAGTATGCGCTGCTGCGTTAGCAAAATCTCCCCATAATTGAACTGGTCCACTCGAAGTAGTATCAGTTTCATACATAACCCCACGCACAGGATTAAAAGAAGCAGTCCAAATTAATAATTTGCCAGTAGATGGATGGAACCAAATATCTCGAATTGGAGAATCATCGAATCGGTTTCGTCCAGCGCTGTCAAGCCAAGACTCGAATAAAGGTTTGATAAGAGTAGCAACACCCGTATCTGAATTAATAGAATAAAGAGACGCATCGGGACGATCTGTAACTGTATATAATCCTGATTGCAACCTAATGTTATCAACAGAATTATAAGCTAAACCGACAGGATTACCATTTAGTCCCGTAATAAAAGTAAGACCGCAAGCTGCGCCATTGACAGGATTGATTTTGTAGATGCTAGGTGTTGTAGGTGTTGTAGGTGTTATAGGTGTGATGGTGGGCAGAGAAATTTCATCATTAGCAATACCATATAATAAACTGTTATCCTCATCGAAAGTAAGACCAACAACAGCCTCGCCAGGGAACCCAAACCCGCTCGAATCCAAGCTCCCAGAACCGACAACAGTGATATTCAAATCAATTAAATCTGTAACTTGCTTACCATTTGTTCGCAAGTTCCCATTAGAATCTACAATAATCTTCCCAAATAACGCTCCGCCATCAACCTTAATACCTGCAATATAAAATTCACTAAATAAAGCAGGAGTATCATTTTCCCTTAAAAATCCTGGCACAGATGCAAAATATGCTTTATAGAGGCCATCGCTTGTCGCCGTCAACCGCGTAAGGGAATCGGGCAATGGACCTTCAGGCAATCTACTAAAATCTGAGAGATCTATACCGCCGAGACCGCCGCGTCTGGATCGGTAGGTTTTTACCGCAGATCCGTTAGGAGCAACAAAAGTTCCCATCCCAGTAACTAGTTCATTTCCGCCGATGGACCCAAGGCTAGAATAAAGTATTTCAAAATTTGCGCGTTCGACGCGGTGGGAAAGTGTAAAATCCGTTAATAATAGCCTAAAAACCTGCCTGGGATAGCCGCCGTGTGGCCTGTCCATAGTCTCTATAAAAATTAACAATTCTCCAGGCGGAGAAATCGTAGAGTCTACAGTTTGTTTCCATAAATCAGCATTCTGGATCGAGGCAGTGCCCTGTCGCCCGGTCAACACCGACCCGGTGAGGGTCAATTCGCGCCCACTGCCCCCCGTCCAGTCGCCGGCATCCCAAACCCGCTTATTAGTGCCTGCATATGCCAAATGCCCTGTTGCTGGATCAATCTTAACAAGCGTAGAATCTAATAATGTGTAAAGAGAACCATTGTGATAAACTAAACCACGAGCAAGCTTCCCGCTGCTTCCCTGGACAGAAACAATATTGGATATTGCCCCTGTGATTGGATTAATAGTATAAATTTGAGGAACTGGCATAATTAACTCGTAGTATCTATCTCCCAACCATCGTCAGTCTGCATCGCTGAAATAGTTCCCATATTTTGAACCAATTCCCACCCATTATTCACAGGATCAACACTTGTCCCTGTAAAATCAATCAAATGGTCATAGTTATCTATGAAATGACCTCTGAATACAGAAGCACCGCGAGCATGACTGAATACTTTGTAAACGCTATTCGGAGATCGAGATGCGTTGTTAATCGGAGAAAAGGTTCTTACTGCTGTATTAAATGGCTTTTTGCTTCCAACAGCAATTGCCAAAACTGAACCACTTTCATTGTCGTCATTAGGATTGATAGCGAACACTTTCCTATTCTCATTATCTTCTACAACTCCCTTCAAACCAACAGCTTCGTGGAACGGAAAGTCAGCATATTTATGGAATTGCAAATCCTTAAATTCATCAGCCACCCCAGGATGAAAAGATCCATCAACAGTATAATAAAATGACTGATATTTAACAGTCAATGTTCCCTGAACAGATCCGAACTCAAGTTGCTTATCAGTTGTTGATTGATCAAACAATCCGCTCGCATCCAAAATAAGCTTTCGATCCATATACATTTTAACATCTTTTCCTTCTCCAACAATCGTTAATATTCTAAAACGAGATAAATCTTCAATCGTAGAGAAAGTAATATCTGAAGCCATAAAAGCAAATCTATCAGAATAGATTCTTACTTCTCCAAATTGTGTTCCATCTTGAATTCGAATAATCTGATAATTCGCCTCATCAAACGTGCTTCCATCAGTCGCAAATACTGCTTCAATTGTCCAACCGTTATTTGAAGCCTTATCAACCCATCTTGAACCTGTTGTTTTGAAATGGCTGATTGCATAATTCTCAAACGTTGCCGTATCATTTACTGCGATAGATACAAAGTAATCAGATCCTCTGTTAAGTAAATTTTCAGGAACATTGAAGCTTCTTTGACGCGAATTTATTGTTGTAGAATAAACGTTATCGCCTCCTGGTGCATTGCCTATACGGATAGAGACATATTCAGCAATTTTACCACTTGGCGAAAGCACTTCCCATGCGATAATGGGACGCAATGTTAGGATATCAAGCGGATTTCGCCTTCCCTCAACACGAACATTCTCTACTGCAAATTTAGATGAAACAATCGTAGCTGTTTCAGAAGCAACTGTCTTTCCAAGCTTAACTCCATCAAATGGCTGTGTCTCAAAACGCACTTTATCTCCTGCCACTATGCTTAATCTAACAAATTTCTGATCATTTACGCTTTCATCAAGCGATTCATTGACATACCAACGTATTCTACTCTTATCTTCAACAATATCTCCAGAAAATACATAGTCTGCCTTCAGAATATCATTTTCATTCGGGACAAGAGGCAGAATCTTGACTCCCGAACTAACTGGTGCTCCAGTTGTCACTAATGCAACATTACTGATGGCTCTTACACCTGTTTCATAGCTATCTGACGGCAGCACATGGGCTGTCCATGTATCATTGTATCTCAACAGATCATTATTAATCGTTATTTGATTATCAAACTGACGCTCATAGACATTATTCCTAAACCATTTAATTAATGTTCCAGATTCTAGATGAGAGTCAGGATCGCTATATGAATAGGTTAATTTCAGATCATCATCAACTGACGGATTAGCTGGAGTTAATGTTACGGCAGTCGCTACAGGAACTTGATTGAATAACAAAGAGAATGTTTCCCATGAACTAAAATTACCTTCAGTATCTTTGACAAGTATCTGACCGTAGTATGTAACGCCTTTTTCTAAAAGAGGGCCGCTATATGCCCATGATCTCGCTGTACTGCTTACCACTCCCGTATGCTTTACTGAACCAGCAAACATCCATGTTCCCCAATTAGTTTGGCTGGTTCCAATCCTAACCCTGAAGTCAGCTTGCTCAATTACAGTTTGGCTGATAATCTCTCCGTATTCATCAGGGACAACAATATCGATAGGATCAAAAATCCAACTGATAATAGGCCGACCATTCGTGATAACTATTACGCTGTCAGCAGACTGATTATTAACCTTAACTGTTAAACCTAATGTTGTCATATTCTAAATGTCGCAATCCCGTTAATTTCCAAAATCCCATTCAAACTCTGAAATCCATCTCCCAAAACATTCAAACTATTAACCTCTTCATCATCTTTAAATGTTCGCCTGGCTTCCCACATAATTGGCGAGCCTTCTATAATTTGTCCGTCACTTCGAGAAGCAAAAATACTTGTACTATCATCATGAGCAGAAGTAATCCTTACTACATCAGGATCATCAAACAAGAATGCCTGCTCAATCTCTTCATTAGTCATAAATGAAGTATTAAACGCGAAGTCAAGCGACTGATTAATCACTTTTTGTATAGTTGCCGCTGTACTATCTGCTGTGTTAAGGATAACTATATCATCAATATCTCCATCATTATTTGCAATATTAAAGCCAGGAGTTGTCGCCAAGCGATTAATGCTAACTGTTCCCGAAGAGCCAGCAACAGAAGTCGGAACTGTCCCTGTCCTACTTGAAGATTCGCTAACGCCATCTACAAACAAATCAATTGCTGATCCATCCCAAACAAACCAAAAATGATGCCAAGTGTTTACTGCATATGATTTAGAGATAATACTAGCGTCTTCATTACCGATGATATCAACTCTTAATCTATTTGTCTTATCAGCTTGAGTCAATTCATAGATTCTTAATGCTACTGAATCATTTACATCAACGATGTCTAAAACAGAAATATTCAGAGATTTCACTGTCCCTGGCGATGGGTCCACGACCATTCCTGGATTATTCGGTTTCAGCCAGAACCCAACGGTTAATGCAGTGCTAATATTAAATGCAACATCATCTGTAAGATATTGATCAGTTTGCATAGAATAACCAAGATTGTTTTCTAATAGAGTGATACCGCTTGATCCAACAACAGTAAGAGGATTACCTGAAACCTTATCTTTTGGAGTAAGATCGCTAAAATCAACTAGAAATTTTGTTTCTGAACTATAAGCCATTTAAGTAAAATAATTAACTGTTAATATTACACTATTAGCAGAGAAGTTGCTTGAATCCTTAGCCAAACTCTTCTCTAACCATATATAAATTACATCGTTGGTACGCAAATCTGATCCATGATCTCTATCAGAATTAATATTGATACTTATTGAGCCATTGGCATCTGTTGCCGTAAATATATTTGCTCTATCATCGTTTTGCAGTCCTACTATTCCTTTAGGAGTTCCTAATGAACCTACTCTAGCGGTATCAAATGACGGAGAGATCAATCCAGACTTAATTCTTTGAGCTGGTGATGGTTCGACTTCATAACCATCGTCACTGGCAACATTAAAAGGCAGACTCGATTCTAAAACAAAAGTACCAGAATCTTTGTCATAACTTGCAACGATTCTAGCCTGACTTGTGTTTGTGCCGCTTGTTATTCTTAAATATGATCCCGAAAAATGATTATCATCATGTATCCCTGCAATAGACGAATCAATAACTGTCATCTGAGATCCGCCCGTAGCCGTACTACTTAGATAATCAGAGCGAGGTGCTTCAATGGCTATTTTGATTGTAGAACTTAAATTGACAACATTTTGTTTCAAATAGATAACAGTATCGACAGCCGTATTAGATGCGTCTTCGTTCTTCAAGGCAATACAACGATACTGTTTTAAATCGTCATTATATTTTTGATCAAACAAACGATCTATAGAGAGTCCATAAACAATATCTGAGCTGGCATGAAAAAAGCTAGAATTATTTAAGCCACGAGTAGTTGCTGTAACGGCATTTTGACTGATTGTTTCTGTCTTAATAATTTCAGAGTTTATCCCCAAATAACTCAAATTGTTCAGATCTGTAGATTTAGCAAGCGTAAGAGCGGTGTCATACAAACCCAGATTTGAGCTTAATGTAGTATTTGGATACAATTCTGTAGTGCTGATATAGGCACCCACCGACTGGGCTGTATTGCTTTGAGCAATCGCTGGCTCTACAGAAGTTAGATAAAAATTAAGATTAGTTTTGCTGATTGGCATCCAAAACACTCATATTAGAAAATGTTAACCCATCATATACATCTACATCAACTGTGTTTTCAAAAAACAGATATAACAGATTAACATCTGAATACATGCCTTTAATTTGCTTGTCAAATGCTGAGACCAAAAGGAACGAAGTATTATCAAAATTATATAAGTCACCATTCTGCATGCTCATATATAACTCATCACTAAAAACGCCCATAGCATTAATCACAGAATCTAAATCAGAAAATGCCTGCACAGATTGCATCTCATTATCTAGAAATTTCTGTAATTCTCCCTTATTGTCAGAGTCTTTAATAGCAACATAAGGGATATCATCAAAAACTTCAATGGCAGTTGCTTCTCCCTCTAAATCAGCAACCATTTCCTTGTCTTTAAATAGCGAAAAATCTGAACCATTGCTAAAAGCTGTCCAAACAATACCATTTTGTGTAGTTATAGCTGTAACAGTCTGGGCATTATTCTCTAAAAACAGAGCAAAGTATTTATCTAACTCCGAATCTAGAAAGAAGTTACCAGCTACATCTTTAAATCTTGCTTGAATAACCTTCTCGCCATCCTCTCCTGCCAAATGCCAAGTCATAAACTCAGAAAAGAGTTGTTCACCCGAAGCGTCTACTGTTTCTGTAACCAATCCCGTATAAGGATCAGGCGTAATATCAACTTGCTCTAACACAACCGACACAATATCAGTTGTTTCATCAAATGCAGTCAATCTCAATGCAATATCTTTATTTCTTGTAAATCTAAGATTATTTGGAGTTTCAATTCTACCTTTTGGGGGAGTGCTATCCAAAATAACATAATTCATCTGCAAGATGCTAAGATTATCAACAAAAAACGGCTCAGATGTAATACCATCCTCGTTAGCAAGTATTATTTTAAGATGATAATCATTGCTTGATTCTAAATCTCTAAGATCCCAAATAAATATATCTGACCCAAATGGTATGTTTTCATTAACTGGTGTCCAATCAATTCCCAAAGCTTCTGAACTGTAATATACCTGATAAAACGCTCTTTGAGAAATATTGCCTAATATTGCTCCATGATCGAATACGATTGACATACTAAGACGATGCACAGAGGCAGATACGGGGCTTACAACAGTAGGAGAAGCCAATCTATCAATTAATATGGAGAAGTCACCCCCAATAACTGCAATATTGCTAACGGCCCCCTTAGCGTCTCTACAGCGTATTCCCAAACGGCATTTATCGCCATGCACGCCAACGGGAAGCTTCCAATTAAATGACGAATTCATTGCAGGAACAAAAGCAATCTGTTTCCAATCTATCTTTTTGTCCGATTCGTATTTATCTGTAAAAAACAGCTCATACCAAACTGCTTGATTATCTGTATCATGAGGCGTTGGCGAATACCAAGTAATATTCAAAACTCGACTAACAACTAATTCTCCTCCATTAGGAGAGATAATTGTTGGACAATTACATGTTGAATTCTTTGCTGCCATTATTTCCTAATGAAGAATGCTGGGTTTCCAAATGAGAACCTAGAGTCATCGATACTATAAAGTTGTTTAAACGATTCTATATCCGTAATTTGTGCAAGTTGACTATTCTTGAGCACTTCAAATGTTTGTTCTGGAGTAATATTATCCAGATTTGAATAGTCTACATAAAAATCTTGTAGAGCATTAATATTATTTGTATTAAGGAGATCTTCGCCCGATCCTACGCAAACAATATCTCTCAATTTTGTGCATGGATTCGGTATGTTGACAACAATGGCGCATAAACCATCTTTATTATATATGCCATCACTATTCTGTATTGTAAAAGAACCAGTATAAACTCCTGCTTCATCTGCGTATAACGGTATTCCATATTGATCATTTACGCCTTGTTGAATGAAGTTAAACGTATACTTGTTATTAGCCAAATGACTAAATCCTTCAATATTTTGCAATAAAGCATACTTGTCTAATCTAGCTGTATCTGTAAATGTTACTTTGACGAATACTGTAGTTTCTTGTCCCGCATTTAGATTCCCAATGACCGATAAACCCTTATGCTCAGGAGGTAAATTAACAAAACTGCTATCATACGCCAACTCAACCTTATATTCCATTTCTGTCAAATTTGTAAAGACATTGAGGCAAAATACTTTTGTAATCCCAAAATAAGTAAGAATTTGCAGACAGACTCTTTTTACTCCATTACCAGGAGACATTACCCATGGAAGAATAAAACGATCATTATCTATAAAATACGCACTGAAGACCCTATCTTGTCTAGCAGAATCTGTAGAGCTTGATCTTGTGGCTGGCTCTGCCGTTGCTGGCAACTCGCCATCAATATCTATCCATGAACCCCATCTATCTTGATCTTCATTGCGTATTCTGACAGCATAAGTTCCAGGTGCCCCAATAACGTCTAAACGGACAAAGCAATCATTAACTACAGAGACTACGTTATTATGTGCAATAGCAAACGACGAGACGACATCTTGTTCATAAACTCTTGCCTTAAGATATTGGTCTGCCTGTCTATTCGTATTGTCAATATCAAAGAATTCATCATCTGAAAATGCACAAGCGGCTAAAGGAGCATCTTCAACGATAGTTGGCTGAGGGCAAAATGAACGTTTAATTTTATTAGACTCAATACCCGAAAATACAAAATTGTTAGCTTGATCTGCAATAGTTATTGGACGGAATGCATCGGAGACAATTTTTATATCAGATCTTCCCTGTCCCGAAGTCCAGAATGTATCTATGTCAGACTCCCAAACCCCATAAAACAAATTAGGATTTTGATCAAACGCATTAGGCATTGTCTCTCTAAAATCTTGCCAACAAACAGCAAAATTACCATAATCATTACCAGCAACATTTGGATTAAGCGATTGATTAGAAGTTCTAGAGATACGGAAATCAGCCCCGCCCTGTCCACTGCATTGCCATGTTCCTGCATCAAAATTATCTTTCCAAAAATTCCTTTTGACTTTAGAGCATGAGAATTTCTGAGATTTAGAAGAAATTCTATAAAAAACTCCGTCAACAACACCTTCCATAATAAAATAATAAATCACTCCACAAACTAACGGAACTTCTGTTCTATTATTCCCTACATTATAACGAAGCTGATCTTCTATCAAAGTCGAAGGTAATACTTCTGGTGCATAAAACACATCAGGAACTATGCCATTAGCAATTGTAGCACCAGCAACACTAATTGAACAAGGAGCTTGCCCAGGATTTCCTACAAACCATCTTTTTTGATCTAGACTGCTAAAAGCTGTATACAATAAAGATGTATGTTCAGGATCTGCATAGATAGACAAACTAAAATGCATACGTTTAGTCGATGTCAATTCGGAAATGAAATCTACAAACTCAGAGTTTTCCCTTGTTAGAGAAGCCAGATCTGTTGCTCTTACAATTTCATCTCCTTCCGCTACTTCAGGGCAGAAAAAAACCTGAGAAGTTGGAGATACAGTAAATTTACAAAGCGTATCGGTCGGATCGACCCCTGTAATCTCGCTTGTTTTAATTTCAACAAATATATTGCTGAACAAAGAAGCATCACTTCTAAGAGCATTAAGATTGTATGCGGAACCTCCTGTAGACCATCCTAATTGCACATATGTATCTACAGTATTTCCAATTCCGCCCGTAACAGTATGACCAGATGCACTAGCAATTCCTCCCAAACCATCAGAAAAGAATCCTACGCCATCAGCATTAACAGCAATTACATTATCTGTAAATTTGGCATTTACAACACTATTAAGCTGTATCTCGTTGTTGATCAACTTCTGAAATACAGTAGTTTTAGTGATAGCTGTATCAAGTACGTCTCTATCTTCATCAGTAACTAAAATTACAAGACGTGCTGAATCAGTCCGAAACGACACTTCATCAATTGCAAAATCAATTGCTTTATATCCATCTTCAATATTGCCGTTTATTGTTAAAAGATTAAAAGCAGTCGTAAGCTCAGCGACAGTGCCATCAAGCAGATGATCAATAGGATTAGGATCGCTTGCTCGGCCATAGCCAATGAGGCTATATTGATTGGGGCCGATACCAACATTTGTCAGCGAACCTTCTAACGATGACATTGCCTCTGTCAGCCAAGCGTGTTCTGACTGCATAGAACTAGACTCGTCAACGACAAGTACAATGTCAGCAAAAATTGCAGAATCTAAAGTTGTCAAAACAATTCTCCTTAACCCGAACTGCTACTACTAAGGCTGCTACTACTACTGCGGCTGCTGCTACTACTAAGGCTGCTACTACTACTGCTCTCTGAACTACTAGAACTACTTTCAGATGAACTGCTACTTTCGCTACTTGAACTACTACTACTACTTTCGCTACTTGAACTACTGCTGCTGCTATCTGAACTACTACTACTTTCAGCACTGCTACTAGACTCTGAACTGCTTGAGCTGCTTTCAGAACTGCTGCTACAACTGCTTTCTCTCCCAACAATAATTGGTTCTACTGTAATATACAAGACTTCATCAATCAGACCATTTTCTGACAAAAACTCACGAGTCGGACGATATGAAATTTGATAACATATCCCCGCAACTCCCGACAAGCCATCTGATGTTAATTGAATATTATTTACAAAAAAATAAGATGGGTTATCGCTAGAAGTTGCTTCAAAAACAAGATTTATTAGCAATTCATCAGCATAAAACTGAACCTTAAAATGAAAAACTCCATTCTCTGTAAACGAACATTCAGCAAGCGTACTGGGATCGCTCATGCGATTACCTCCTCAGCAAACGCTACTGATTGTGTCCTAACATCATGTACTGCAATGTAAGTAACTAAATTAATATACTTCAAACTTGGCATCGCCAAGTCTCTACCTACCTCTTCAATAGCCCACATAGAAAGATTATATTCGCTTTCATCCAATAGAGTCGCATAATTAACAACATTATCTCTTCTTCTATGATAAGCAATAGCCAAGAAACCATTTTGATTAATTGATGATGCTGAATCAACAAACCCTGAAGTCGTAAAGTTCTGATCAACAACGTCTTCTACCCAAGAACCCGATGATTTTGTTAATCTTCTTTGCGCTCCTGGCAAATTAGAATTACCTAAATTAACCTGATACGATATCTGAGCATCTCCATTAAGATCAATTAGAGAAATTCCAAGAACTGAATGAGTACCAGCTACTTGCACAGCAGTTTCAGGAGTTCCCCATGATCCTCTCATAGTTCTTTCCGCATATTTAACAGCTCTTGCTGATAGGTCAAAATACACAATAGCTAAATTATCACCTATCCTTGCCATGTCCCATGAGCTTCTGGAACTGGTCGCTCCAATAGCAAAGCTATTCCATCCGTTAGAGCCTTTTTGAGAAGTGACAATCTTATAAACTCCCTGGACATCCCTCTCTACCCATCCTAAAAAAGTTCCCTCAGATGTCTTAACTATCTTTGCATTATGAAAAAACCGTTGAGCAAAAGAGTCTGTATCAACAGTTTCTATATTCCATATAGTGCCGTCAAACGATCCATATTTAATTTGCGAAATAGAAGTAGTGCTAAGATTCTTTGGTCTATCTATATATACAACAATTGGACTTTCGTTTAAGCTATCTTCCGCATCAATTGACCCCAAAACGCCATGTTGTAAATTCGCAACATGGGATGTAATCCAAACACCATCTATTAACCTTGCAAATCGCACAGACTCATTACCTGCACCTCCATATACGATAGCTGGGGCATCATCATAATTGATGAGCGAAGGAAATTGACCCACTCTTCCGCTTTCAACTGTTTCTATAGCAAATGGCATTATTTATCTCTTTTAACATACAACAACACAGCAACCCTCAAGGCAAAATTCAACATCAATCTGACATTCTTCCGTAGGAGGATCTGGCGGATCAGGATCTCTACATATTCCATCGTTTAATACAACTGGCAAGTTAGCCAGATCCAAACCCGTCAATGTCTGTGTCTCTGGCGAAGTAGCGGCATATACTTGATAAAATCCATCTCTATCATCATGCCAAGCAATCATTCTTGCGCCAGTTCTTGAAACTCCGATTGATGGCATGATGCTATTGCTTGTTGTATCTGTAATTATCGTTTCATATCTAAACGGCACTTGACGATCCATTGACGAGGCATAAAAGACATTCCAATAATTATCTCTATTTGATTGCCATGTTATATGCAAATCGTAACCCAAACCTAAGTCCAAATTAGCAGATTGATTTACGCCCTCTGTTGTCACAGGTATTTGAGGGAAGGATCCAGAAGTGCCTGAATCAAGAAGCGTAAATTTAAGTAAATCAAAATCATCTAAATAAACTGGTTCTGTGTCCAATGGCTTAGACTTAGTCGAAAAATCAACCATACCATGATCAAAACGCATAGAAGAAGGTAAATTAATTAGTTCATTTTCTAGTATTGCCGTTGGAGGCCCTATTGTAATGTTTGAATATTCCAAACTTACATCAAGATCATCAAATACATTATTCTCATACAAAGCAAAATCATTGGTTGTATACTGCCCTCCACCTGGTATCCCAAGTCCAATGTCGAAACTCGTATATCTATCAGTCATATCAGTCATAAATGATTCAGCAAAAATAACTTGCTCATTCAAAAAGATAGTGACATTACACCACAACCTTGATAAATCAGTATCGTCATTAGTTAATAGATTTACGCCTCGCATTGATGCCGTATCTTCTCTGTGCATTTTTGTATAATTTACTTGAATCTTAAACGCTTGCTCATCAATCAAATTAAACGGCTCAGAAAAACGACGAGATATCGTAGATGTCTTCCCAGATGGTTTGCCAACATAATTTTCGCTATTTAAAGTGATAGCTAATTTATATCTACCAGTATTTACAACTGTTTCTATTTCAGAGTTATATTCTGCTGCCGCAGTTGCCAATTCCAAATCATTCGTTTCCGCAAACTCCGCAACTGTCTCAATATTAGTTGCTTGAAATTGACTTTTTTCAGGAATTAACGCCAAGACAAAATGCCGCAATGTCTCGTTGTCTTTGTCAGAAGCATTAATACGAAATTCTTTTTCTGAACTATTTTGCCCATCATTAAATACAATTCTTGCTTCAGCGTTTCTATATGATCCAACAATAGGGATAATTCTATCGTAAAACTCATCTCTACGACCAACCATAAATTTATTTTTACCAATTTCATATGAAGAAGTATTATCCAAATCAGCGGAATAGACAGGCGTAAACTGCGCCTTCCATGTATCATACAAACGATCTATTTCAGGAACAGAAAGCTCACTCACATCATTATTATTCTTTAAATTAAAATTAATCTCATAAGATATTTGATCTACATTCCCAGCATTCCACGGAAATTCCGATTCAGTACTTAAGCTAGAGAAAGATATTGCTTGATCTTCTGTAGTATTGCCCGTAACCAAAAGATGCTGATTATTATTTCTGCTTAACGATCCGCCTTTAATGAAATTAATCCAATTAAAATCACCATATTCACTATCAAAAAATTGTCTAGCTGTCTCAAATCTGAACAACGATTTTTGTACATAATCAAATGGTTTATTTTCTTTTTGAATTGTTTGAGCGTATTTGTCAATAAAAGAGCTTGTCGCGCCGTTAACCAACGACATAGCAGACGGACCTAAAGCACTATAATACAATTGTACTTGGCCTGTCCTACTACTTTCCCAAACAATATGTAGATTACCAATGCTGTCTACAATAGCTTTAGGATTCTTGTTTTCGCCATCTACTGTAAGTTGTACCCACCCAAATGCATCACCTGGGTCGGCAGTTGCTCCGCAATCCTGGTTAATTTGATAGCGAATTGAATATAGAAACAATTGCCATATGCCATCTACCAATCCCTGAGCAACAACATAAACATGAGATATATTGTTAGTTTCAACAAGAGGACTGGCGGCGATAGATGGATTGGCGGCAGTAATTTTCTCTTCTGCAAGATTATTGATGAAAGGAGTGGATAACAACAAGATATCACTTGTGCCTGCCTCACAACCTTCGTTAGCATATAATAAATTAACACAATAACCCAATTTATCTACGATTTCATCTGATTGAATTGTAACTTTAAAGATTCCGTTATAAGCATCTGCATCTTTAGCAATAACAGAAAATTTGCCTCCATCAAAAGGACTATCAAAGATAACAATATCCCCTCCAATTTGAATATGATCAAAAAAAGTAGAATCAACTTGAATATCTATTTCGCCTGCCGTTGATGGCTGTAAGATACCCGTATTCAAAGCATTAAAAAGCCCACCTCTTCGACCAAATACCCCCTTAGCGACAGAACTACTTGCGACATCAAGGAATATCTTGTTTAATTTTTGCGTTGTAGGATCGACATCTGGATTCTGCTGTGCCGCATAAGCATAAACAATTTGTCCATTTGGTAACAAATCAGCAGAATAACTATTAATCCCACAACCCGATTGTGTCTTTACAACATCATTACAATTACTTACGTGAACAGAAACTTCTGAATTTTGCTGTTCAAATTTGAAATTTTTATCATCCACTTCAGGAAACAAAGATTCTGGAGCATTCGCTACTAAAGCAGTGCATTCTGACAATGGAGTGTCAGCATCGCAAGCCTGTAAGGTAGCAATTCTATCTGGTAAAACATTGACAAATGAACCAGTAAACTGAGGTTCTGTATAATTATCATCGCTAGTAAAAATGTAAACTGGAAACTTTTGTATGACTTTAGCAGATTTGCTAAAAACATCTTTGCCATAGAAAGTAAGGGTTCCCTTACCTTCTTTGTTCAGATGAACGCTTAATCGCTTATCGTTAATTGAAAGTGTAACTCGCGAATTAGGCTTTTCTTCAATAGCAAGAACAGTTCTGTCTTCAATACCTAAATAGCTATTATTAAGTCTCATCTTGCCAGCAAAGCGTTTTGTAGACTTAAAAGATGAAATATCGTATACAGCAGAGACTACTTCTGTAGTCTTATATTGATCATTTTCGTCTTTTTCTTCAATTGTAGCAAATACAGTGACAGCTACATCTGCTGCATGTTCGGGAATCCTTAAATCGAGTTGACCAGAGGCGTAACTATCATTAGGACTCAAAGGTAAATATTTTCCATACGCAGCGATATCTCCATCCACATTATGAGTAGCATTTTCAAAAGACACGCGAATACCATGTTTATTTGAAATATCAGCAATTTCAAACTCTAACGTTTTTGCATCGTTGATTGAACCTGAGTTTTTAAGCAATACTAATTTAGACATTATATAGTGTACCGATCATGTCTCTAAACATTCCGCTAATTTTCTGATAATTAAAGTTTTCAGCAGCCAATTTAGCTCCTACTTTTACCTTTTCTTGTGCCTTGTCATAATTTTCTAAAACGTATCTCATTTGCTTCTTGATATCTTCAACTGCTATAAAAGCAAAACGCTTATTTTTAAATTGAGGATATTTATCCATACAATCATGCATCATCATTCCGCGAGGCTTCAGCAAAGTAGCTGTTTCTTCATTCGCATAATCCTGGGAACCCGAAAAATCTGTAATAATAATCGGAATACCCAAAGACATGCATTGTAAACCAGGAAGCCCAAAACCTTCGCCGCAATGAGGGGCCACTAAGCATTGAGACGATTTCATAAAACGTGGTAATTCATCATCATTGAATACTTTATCTTCAAACAAAACAGGGGCAATTTCCTTGTTTCTATAACCTAAATTCTTTCTAAGCTGTTCAACTTGCACTTTAGCGATCTTAACTTGATCTGTCTTAATAACCAATTGGACATTATCTTTCATACTGAATTCAGAAAACCATGCTTCTAACAATTGTGGATAACCTTTTCTAATCTTCCAAGCTCCCATGAAAAGGAATGTAAACTGATTGTAATCCTTCATAGGTTTTACATCAGGATGATACAATTGCATATCCAAACAATGAGGAACGTAAAATATTGGTTTTTTCAAGCTTGTGTGGGCAAAAACTTGATAGTTGAATTGAGACGGGACCACAACAGCATCAGTTTTATCTAATATAGGAATCCATGCCATCGGCCCAGTTTCAGGAGGATCATACGTCTCGAAAGTAGCGAAACTAATGTTCTTCTCTTTTCTCTTAAACTTAGAATGCATAATAGGAATACAATGATAAATCTGTATACGGTCAGGAGAATCATCTTTTTTCGAGAGATGCATCAGTAATTCAAATCGTTTATCGCTAATAGCTGGCTTGACGATTTGATTAGCAATGACTTGCACACGAATATCAAATTCGCTGTGTTTCAGCAAAGCATTGATGTAGTTCTGTGCGGCTTGGCCATATCCGCTTTGGTTACAAAAGCAGATCCAATTAAGCTTAATCATTATTTATGCAAGTTAACGAATATCGTAGCAGCTATACATCCGACAAGTAAGCCCAAAAAGCCGCAAATAAATATCGTAAACCTTATTTTCCACTTCACAATAAAATACAGTTCTACTGTAATTATCGTCTAAATTTTGTAATAATCGCTCAATTAGAAAAAAAGATCGCAACGATAGGGAGGCAGGATTGTGTATATCTTAATAAAATTATTCAGGAATCTTCCACACTGATCAGAATTGTCAAAAACTTTTCCTTTTTTCTGCCGCTCGATCTGCTAATTTTCTTATGATCTTATCTTTTGCAATAGGAACAATTATGGCAGAATAGATGATCCATCCTCCCAGAATTCCAACTATGAATCCTACAATACCCAAAATATAGTGTTGTCTGTATCATTTTATGCGCTGATAAGAATGTTGTTGTTAATTCTTGCTTTGGCATCATTTATAGCCCTAAACGATCCGTTTCCAAATTGCTGTATAATGTTTCCGAATGAATCTAACTTAATTACTCGCCCTCCGTTTCCACCAAAATCCGATTCAGAAACAAGTATATTGCCTGCTATATCAAAATCGACATCTGACGGGTAAAGTCCATCTGGAGAATTATACGTAAAAACCTGTTCAGAAGTTACTTTATCTACAATTGCTACAATACCTCTGAAACCAGCCAAAGCCTCTAACGCTTTAGTATTAGAAATATTAGAAGTTTCTAATACACCAAGACCAATATCACTTGGGAATACTCCCGCCACAACCAATCTGTCTTCTATTGGATGCTCAATAATAGAACCAAGAGAGAAATCTGAAAATTGAATCTTACCATAACTAAATACAATATTATTAGGATCAGAAGGATCGAATTCAATTAAAGGTGCAGCAGCCACAATCCCTGTTGTTGTCGTAGAAACATCGCTAACAGAGATAGAAGAATTGGCTACAATCCAATTGCCACTATCAAGTTTATTAACAAAAACAGGACGATCAATTGTATCAACATAAGTAAAATCACCTACAAAACACTCCATCCCAAATGCACCTAGAATTTTACGAGATGTTTCATTAAGTACAATTCCTTCTGCAAATGCACCTGAAGCGAAATTGACTGTAACCCCAGAAGCATTTTTTAATTGCTTCTGATTATCTATTGTTAACAAAATCTCCAAGATATTATCACTCTTCTTTTCGGTGACCAAAATATCATTAGAGCCAAACTGAATCTTTGTAGAGCCTATGAAAATAGCAATCTTGTCAAAATTTACAGATTCTTTATCAATAGCTTTGGTAAAAGCAACTGCTAATATACCAGTCTCTGGGTTGTAGACTGACGAGAGAGGGAAGAAATCATCACTAAAAGCTCTTGGAGAGCCAAAGCCTTTAAGCATCTCTCCATCTGAATTTATCTCAAATATTCGATCATTGCCATTATCAGCTACCAGGAAATGCTTATTAAATGATCTGACAACTGAAAAAGCTCCATTAAATCCAAGTTTTCTTTCTGTGCCAAAATTAATTGCTTGCTTGGGAGCAATAGGTAAATTATGGCCTGAGAAACCAAAAACACCTATGTTTTCATCATCATTTTCACTTACAGCATCTTTATTCGAAAAATAAAGTCCATCAACATTAATAGGAGTAGATATCACAACATTATCATCTGCTTCAATAGTAATATTATCAGTATCTCCTTGCTCCCATTCTTTTATTGTATCGATATCAAATCCGTTGAATTCAGCCACAGCTAAAAGCCTCAAGTCAAGAAACTTAAGTATAGGCGTCTTTTTAACATCTTCTGTTTCAAAAGCCACTTCGATTTCAATGTCTGTTCCATCTAGTGAAAATACTTGTCCTGGAGAGAGAGGTGCCGTAAAATTAGCTCTTGGCAACAAATCTGGTGAATTTGCTATTTTGGCTCGAACTAGAATAGAAGTATCGGTCTCTTCTTCTGTTTCAAAAACAATAGAATGGAAAGTGACTTGGGCACCTGCTGAATACCTGAATTTAGCAACACCATTTTTAACAAATAGATTCTTCTGTCTAACAAAGATATTATCAATGAAAAACTCGAAATCTCCCTCAGTTTCTTCTGTAAAGATGACAAATTGAGTTACATTATCTCTTATCTCAGCAGAGATATCAAACACTTTATCTGCGAAGTTATTAGCATTAGGGTCAGCGTTTGATGTAATCTCATTCTCTGCCAATATAACATAATTGCTTGAATCTGTTGAAGTTGTGTCGTCGCTATTGACAAAGAAGACAGAAACGTTCTTATGTTCTGTAGATATTGTTTTTATGCTTACGCTGAGCTGATCGAGATTAGACCAATCTTGAGCTGAAGTAAAGGTTCTAGTGTAGACTGCTCGAAAAGTGCGTTCTGGCGTAAATTTACCGCTGAAGAAGCCTTCTGAAGTAAGCGTATTACTATCTTCTGCTTTAACTGATATATTATCATCTACAACTTCTGTTGTTTTGACATATCCTGGAATATCTGCACCAGGTCCAACAGCATTTTCAAAGTTATCGACTGTGCTGATGTTATCTTCGTCTCTAAGAAGCGTAATTTCATCAGCAAATATGCTGACGCCAGTTATCTCAAATGCATTATTAAATGACAAATCATTATCAAATAAGATAGAGAAAAATTGACCTACTTTTGGAGGAAGACCGCTGATACAACGATTCAGAAGATCAATATTAGCAGTTGAAGACTCAAAATCGATGAATGAATTAGGAGATATACCAGGAATCAAAAATAGAGCATTAATCATATGTTCATCAACATTTGGGAACTTATATTTCAGAAACAGAATCTGTTTCATCAAGTTAACTGACGAAATCTCGCCCAGAAGCTCTTTATTGCTCTGTGATAGCGTTTTAACGAATGAGTCAAGCTGTTCGTGAGTAAGGATGCCATTATGTTTAAGCGTATTGTGGTCAAGCAGAGGGACACGATCAACGTCAAAAACACCTGAAGTAATTTTCTCAGCATCAATGCCCTCAATCCTGGCACCTGGAAGCTGATTTTTCGTTTCATCTTTAAGATCTATTTTCGATGGCGTGCCTCTGTGCCTATGCTCATCAATTTCCTGTTTAATGATAGCCTCAAACCCTATGAGATCTCTACAAGTATTATCAATGCTTGAAACTGCCGCAGCACCTGTTGTAACGCACGCAAGCTTAATAGCCGAAGAACTAGTGATATCAACAATAGAAAATGTAAAATCAACTGCACGAGTCTTGACAGTTGATCCTGTCAAAAGAGCAAAAATAAAGAAAGTGACATTTGGAGGCAGATTATCTAATGTTTCTGGGAAAGTAGTTTCGGCGGCAAATAAACTGATAATGCCAAGTCCAGAAGAGACAGAAACTTGGATTCCTCTAGAATTTGTTGTATCTTCTTCTTCTACTGTCCAGCCAGACACTACGCCATTCCCAAAAACAGAATAGATTCCGAACAATTGGCGGTCCACAACGAGAAATCTATCAATCTCCTTTTGTACACTTAATGGAGCACTAAGGTTGTCACCAAAGTCAAAAATAGGCTAGATTGTAAAAAGGCGTACTACCAGCCATTGAATCACCTCCCTTCCGTGCTAAAATTTAGCTTATATCTTGGTTTATCATACTGAATGATAGCCATATCATGTGCTTTTGCCGCTTCCGTTTCGTCATCGTATCGCTCCAAATGTATTCGTTTTCTCTTGTCGAATATACTTAATCGCCATTTATTCCTATCCTAAACAACTCTTCTATAAGAAGAAGATCCTCTATTGCTCAAATCTTTTTTATATTTATCAAATCTATGCTTCTTTCTCTCTAACCATATGTTAGCTTCATTATATAACCAATTAGCAAATAACATAGTTAGGAATCACTCCTTTAGTTTTGAAATAATGATAACTTCTTAACAATAACCTTTCCGCAACAAGCACAATGTCTTTTGATCATAATTTATTCCTTAGCAGACAGTAGTTCCACTATTAGGGCTTCCAAAACGAGCACAACCGCTTTTGCCGCCTACGGCCCTAAGTTGTATCGCACCAGCAGGTCCACCTTCGCCTGCTGGTCCCGTCTGTCCAAAACCATTAAATATATTCTGTTTTGTTAAGACAGCGGGACCAGTCGGCGTCTCGTTTGATCTTAGAATCCTACCTTTAGTTCTCATGGCTAGCTGTGAAGCTAACGCAACTTCATACGATTGATTAGTTTGATTGTACATATTCTCTCCTATGCAGTAATGAACTACCCAAAAGCTAAAGACCTTTGGTTCTCCTCCTTCGCAGAACCTGGCTTACTCACAATATCATCCAGAGGCTTAACTTCGGATCGCACCGACCCTAGAAATAGTTGATCCTTCAAACCAGCTTGAAGGATGTTTTTTGCAGCATTGATATCTCTGTCGTGTCTACATTCACAATCGCACGTCCAGCATCTATCAGCAAGAGTCAAATTGGTATTAATAAATGTTCTAATGATGCTTGTAATGATTGGGAATTTACTTCTTTAAGCCGTGCTGCATCTTTTTTCTTTTTTAATTTAGGAAGATCAGCTTGTATTTGAAAACGGCTAAGATTTTTCTTTTGTTTACTATGTGCTTTTATTTTCTTCTCAAGAGCATAATTATATGTCCATCTGCAAGCTCCGATGTGTTTATGAATAAGCACTTTCTGCTCTTCAGTTGGATATATTCTATATTTGTATGCTATATATATTGTTTCCATATAACATTATTTACTTAGAAAATCCTTTATTTATTCTAGACTTGCTGTTCACTGAGTATTAAAAGCCCAGTCAGGAACATCAGCAGGCTGGAACCATTCACATTCATAATCTTGCCACCAAATGTTCTCTTGCGGATTAATTCTTGAGCTAATTCTCATGATTCTAAGCGGTTGATCATTAAAAGAAATAATGTCTAAAGCTCTCAAGGGCAACCCATATGTCTCAAATTTGACAATGAATGGAGGTTTAAACATTGTTCGATAAAGTTGTAATGTATTTTCTACTGCTCTTAAATCACCAAAAGCTCCTTCTTCTTGATAAAGTGTTCTTAAATAACCTAAAAATCCTTGTACATCTGGATTTTCTATAGAATCCCATTCTAAGTCATCAGCAAAAATTGGGGTCCAGTCGGGTGTATTCGTTAAAATTCTGATATGGTTATGAACATCTGCGACATTAAAACAAACGCTAAATTGGTTGAAGACTGACTGTCCTTCATAATTTTCTGGATTACTCGTAAATTTAGCGACAGCCTTAACTTGTGCTTCTAATGAGCCAGGACTCGGAGGAACAGAACCCTCCTCAATTGCCTTCGAGGCAACCTGGCTGATGACTAAATCTAAATAGTTTTCATAATGAGCAAGCCCATATTGATCAAAGAAAAACAATTTACCAGCAGTCTTTGCAATCTGGTTTACAGCTTCCATCATTGTGCTCGCATCTGCAAATTTGAATTTCGGAGCCTGAATACGAGAATAACCACTTGGTAAAACATAATTTACAATATACGCTGATCTGCCATCAGGAAAAGTCCAATGTATATCATCTCCAAATTGTGGATTCTTAGTTAATCCCTCAAGAAAAGAGCGAGGAGCATTGGGTGCATTTGTTAGACTTTCTCCGGCGGCTCTGAATCCAGCCATTTCCAGTATGGTGTTAATTGCATAAACATCTCGAACGCCATCGAAAAACGGTGAATTGAAGATACGCTGGTCTTCAAGAACTTTTGTGAAATCATTGATTCCACATTTCATCACCAGTTTGCCTGCGGAATACTCCAATGTCCCACCAAAACATACTCCTGTAAACAGTTTCCATTCTTTGTTGCCACCACCTCTTGCATTTGGATCCATTTGGATATTAGTATTATTCTCGTTAAGCCTTTGATAATTACAATCTTTATATTTTACCCATGCTTCTATATAAAAAGCTTTATTTCTAAGAGCAAAAATCTGTTGATTTTTTGGCAAAGGCTGCGTTGGATTGGGGTTTAGCAAAAATGTAATATTTCCTGTATGTTCAATATTCCAAAAGCTTTGTGCTATCCAGGATTCTTCAAATTCCATTACATGATCAGACACATCAATTGTTTTGGATCTCCATCTTGGAATATCTGGTGGATCATTAAAAATACGAACTATTGTCATAATAGGAGTTTTGCAATCGTTTAATTTCCATTTGTCTATTTTTTGACCTTTAGCCGTCGGCAACTCAAACTCATGAGATCCTGAAGACATAGTGATTTCTACACGGTATTTTCGTTTTCTCCCATCTTCTGTTGTGCAGATTAATGTTTTTTCAAGCTTCAATTTGCTCAATAATT
>Ga0098047_10000091_pt1 | contig 33812 bp, 36 predicted proteins | sample 12_taG_FD_92585 | JGI IMG/M metagenome (GOLD analysis project Ga0098047, IMG submission 92585) | Marine viral communities from the Subarctic Pacific Ocean - 12_ETSP_OMZ_AT15267 metaG | ecosystem: Environmental > Aquatic > Marine > Oceanic | place: Subarctic Pacific Ocean | collected 2015-01-16 | reverse complement strand
GATATGTTAGAATCGTTTGTTTTATTAGAAGACATGGGAATATTTGATAGCCCTGCTCCACAGGCACATATACTAGGGGGGGGTCTACTTGGTCTTAATTTCTAAAAGTGAAGAAGGAGATTCGCTCCGTGAATTAGCCGATTTGAAAGATAAACAGGGTGAAATTGAAGACGATTTAGAAAGTATTCGTAATTGGGTTAGAACACTTCCTGTTGATAATGAATATGAAATAGCGGTAAGCGTGTCTAAAAAATATAATATGAATATTACTCAGGCTAAATCTTCATTAGAGTCTTTTCCAAAAGAGTATATCATTAAAGATAAGAAAATACCAGTAATTGTTAAAGACTTAAAGAAATTCCGTAGGACTCTAAAGGGCGAAGAAAAGGCGGAATTTAGTAAGGGTATTGATAATTTAATTGTCGCATATTCCGACCATCTTACTAATTGTATAAAATCAATTTATTGGCTTTCTCCCTATGAAGTCCCCCTTAGACAAATGCGCTATACTGAATCGGATTTAAGAAAGATGCACTCTGTTAAAGATGTTAACTCTCGTAGAGAAATTATAGATTCTCTCTGTAAATATTGGGAAGCAGATTTACATAGAGGTCATAATTATAATAGTGAGTATTCAACTCTTAGTAAAGAGATGACTAATGCAAAGCGTAATTTCAGGAAATGTATTAGTGATATTCCAATTCATGTAATTAAGAAAACTGTTTCGGAACAGTTAGATGATTTCGTACTTAAATCAGTATGTGAAAATCAAGGTATTTCAGCAAGAAGGATTTATGATAGGCTACCGCATAAATTACACCGAAGGAGTTCTCCACAGATTATTTGTAAAGTAGCAGATAAACTTAGTATTACTAATATAGAGGGGGAATATTACAAACTTCCTTCGGAAATTAAAAAGGATTTATATTCTTATACTGCCGCATTTATCGACAGCGATGGTTATATTACTATGGATAGAAATTATAATCCTAGAATTGGTATGGTTGCTACCGGAAATCGTGGAAAAGCCTTTGTAACAGAACTCCATAAAGAATTAGGAATTGGTAAATTACATCTTGACCAAAAATCTCCACAAGGAACTCGCCTTGTAAATAGACTTAATTTCTATTCACAGGGGGATATTACCTCATTAATTGAAAAGTGTCGCTCACACTTTAGAATGAAGGGGGCTAATGCCGACATTCTTACAGAATTAATTCGTATTAAGAAAAACCATAAGAAAGCATCTTGGGCAAAAGAGCGCATGGGGGAATTGTTTAAGTTAATGAAATGGGCTAATCATGCTGACCATGTAAATTATGATTTTGCTAAAGATAATATAGATATAGAAAATATTTCTAAGTATAAAGATAATTGTAAAATGAGTATCATGGATGAATTAGAAACTATTGCTAAAAGTCCTCAAATGACTGTGATGCAAATACATCAAAGGATGATAAACGAAGGTGGAAATCCACAGCCATCTTTAAGAGTAGAAGAAAGAAAACCTAACGAAATACAAGGCACTATTGAAATAGATGTTGATATGCAAGGAGATTGCTGTTTACAATTAAAAGAAGCGTTTATGTCCGAATTTAAGACTGATTTGGATAAAGACCCCAACTTTAAGGATAGTAACTATAAATTGGGTGATTGGAATTATCAAACATGGTTGACGAAATATGAAGAGGCACTTAGCCGAGAATCTTGTGAAGACATAATTGAGACTTTGGAAAACAGTGAATATTTTCTCCGATTTAAACCAATGATAGATGCTTACCATTCTTGTAATTTTGGTGCTGATTCTTCAGCGAAATATGCTATGTGCAGTTAAAGGAGATGAAAAGAAATGACGGAAAAGCGGCGATTTTCAATTACAAACTTCTTTAGGAAGTCTACACCTGTTCCTTCGGATAGGTCTGTTTATCAAATGGGAATACAAGAACAGCACCACCCATTGATGATGACTGGACCAATTATTTACCATATTGCTCAAACTTCTGTAATTCTAAGAACATGCACAACTCAACTTAAGAATGAGATTTTTCGCAGAGGGTATGAGTGGTCGCCAAAGTTTGCTATGAAATGTGAAGAATGTAATAAAGAACATCAAACGCCGGTAGAAAGGTGTGCTGAATGTGATTCATTTAACTTAAAAAAGCCCGACCCTGCTCAAAAGAAATATGCTGATAGTTTCATGCATTGTGAGTATGTTAATGAATCGGAGCAAATGTTCATTGATGTGCTTAAAGAATTAGAAGATGATTTAAACATAATGGATGATGCGTATTTGGTTTTAGTTAAAGAGTATTTCCTTGATGGTAATAGTCAAATTAGAGCGCATAGGATAAAACAATTATATCGTGCTGACCCCGTTACTATGGCTATTGTTTGTGATGATGAGGGTAATAAGGGAGGGAATGCATTTACTTGTATTAACCACCGTCATATTACTGTTACTGAGCCACATCAAAAGTGTGATGATTGTGGTGGAGAGTTATATCCTGTGCATTATACTAATAGAGCGCATGGCATTGAACAGAATTTCATAAAGGGAGAAGTATTACATTTTAGTAAATATTCCCCAACTAGACTTTATGGGGTAAGTCCCATTGTTACTATGTGGAATCATTTAACCACTCTTATGGCTATGGAGAATTATATTAATCAGGCATATACAAAGGCAAGAATGCCTAGAGGATTACTCGCTGTTCAAACTAGAAACATTGAATCAATGAGAACATTTTGGAGAGGAGTAAAAGAAAAGATGGAGCAAGATGCTCATTTTATTCCTGTTATGGGAGTAGAGGCAGAAAATGGTCGAGGTTCTGTTGAATGGATTAAATTTATGGATAGTCTAAAAGATATGGATTACATTTCTGTTAAGGAAGATTTGCGGGATAGAGTTTCTGCATTTTACGGTGTAAGTAAAATCTTCATGGCTGATAATTCAACTAGTGGTGGGTTAAATAATGAAGGTATGCAAATTCTTGTTACAAATCGTGCTGTTGAAATGGCGCAGAATGTTTGGAATAAGTATGTATTCCCATTTATTGTTAAACAATTTGGAATTAGTGATTGGAATATTGTTCTTCCACCTTCGGAAGAAGAAGATGAAATTGCTACAATGAGAAAGCGTGAAATTGAAGTTAATATTGCTGGGCAAATTAAGAATCTTGGTTTTGAAGTTGATATGGATGAAGAAGGTAAATTCATTTATACAAAACCCGAACCTAAACCCGAAGGAGAAGTTCAAGAAGAAGAAGAACCAATAGAACGTGACCCCTATGCTGGAACAGATGTCGATGCTAGTCATATGGGTGAAATGGTAGAGGCTGGGAATAAACCTACAATGGCCGAAGCAGGGCAGCCTGCTAAAGTAAAAGGCGCAAGTCCTAAACCAAAGATGAGTGTAGGACCACCTAATCGGGCTAAAGGTTTACCACAAGAAGCAGCGAATAATAATGTAGATAGAAGGACTGAAAGAGGTGGAATTTAATGAGTTGGGAAACTATATTAAAACAAAATAATGATGTAGATAAAATTAAAGAAATATTAGATAAATATGAAATTGATGGTATAAGTGATGATGATGTAGACCAGTTTGTAGATTGGTGGGGTGTGGAAAAGGCACTTGCTGAAATAATTGACGATATAAAAGAATTCGTTAAAGAATCAAAGGAAGAAGGGAGAGATTTTCCCGACCTAATGCCTGATGCTGATTATTTTAGTTCTCGGAAAGGTGCAATTACTGAATTAATAGCATTAGCAAGAAAAATAAAAACAAGCGGTGAATAATAACGTAGAAGATGAGTTGTGATTATTATGAGTTGGGAAAATATATTAAAAAAGCAATTCAAGTTTAGTGATATTGATTTTCAGGAAACTTCCGAAAGATATTATTCAAATACAGAAGTTGCTCCAGATTTAATATTGAGCGTTGTAGCAGGTAAAGGTAATTATTCAATACCAACAGAGAAACTATCGAATCCGCAAGAATATGATGCTTATGAGTTTGGTTTTTGGGATAAGGATAATATCTACGATTGGCTAACCGCAGACCTTTTAGGTGGGCAAAAAGGGTCTAACGATGTTATTGGTTATGCGACTAAAGCAGAAATAGAAGAGTTGGTTGCAAAGGCGTTGGTCGCATACGAAGCGGCGACGGGCGCATACGACAAACACGTTGGTATGAAAGATACGGATGAATTCGATGAGGATTTTTCTAGTAAGTATGCAATGGAGAGATTACAATGACTTGGAAAAATGTGCTGAAAGACCAAAGACCTGATTACCCTGATTTAGATGGTGATACAGAGGAACCAATGGTAGATGCTCTTGAAACTGTTGAGCAAGTTAAATCTGTTAAAAAAGAATTTGATGAATTCGGTAGAGACTTTGATGAACAAGGTTTAGACGCATTTGGAAAACCAATTCCTAAAAGAGATGAATTTTTAGAAGAAATGAAATACTTACTTAAATCGTATGAAAGGATGGCAAGTTCGCCCAAACAGCAACTAAGAAAGATTAAAGAAATGCTTGAAGACTGTGAAAGGGAATTGAAAAGACGTAAAGGTGATTAATATGACAACAAGAGAAGAAGCAACAAAAATGAGAAAAGAATTAATCCGTGCTGAAAGAATTTTAGCACAGAAAGAAAAAGCAAAGCCTCAAAAGCCGGATTATGCGGCTTTGAGTTTGGGAGAGAAAAATAGACCAGAGCCACAATCAATGAGTTCTGTTCCTAATGTGATTAGTCTTCCACCTAAAAGACGACCAAAGCATGAAAATAAACCATTTTATTGAGGGTTAATAATGACTTTACTTAAAGCATATTTAATGGGGGTAGATAACCCATTTATTTTGCTTAAGCATTATTTTAATGAAATTGCTAAAAGGGTAACTATTGGGGATTATGCTAATCAACTTCGTAATAATATAAATTATTTTGAAGGGGATATTACTAATGAAGAAATAAATGAATTAGAAGAAGCCCTTGACCGACTGTTAGAAAATTACCCCGAATTAGCCCTTAAAGAACCAAAAGTAGAGGCTATGCCCTCTTTAAAGGAATTAAATGCATGGACTAAACGCTGGAATAAGTTGAATTCAACAAAGACCGAAGAAAACCCTAACCCCCTTCTAATACGTCATCCTGAAAAGAAAAAGAAACCTGTAACTCAAACTAACTATAATAAAGCAAAAAAAGATTGGGCTAAGAACCAACAAACTCCTACTAAAAATACTCTATTTACAGACTCTAAGAGATTAAATAGTTTGAGACAATTTCAAAAACTATTAGAAACTAAACATGAGGGTATTCAATTATCTAAAATAAAAGGAATGATTGATAAGTTTATTGAAAAAGAAACTGAGAGATTAAAGGAAGTAAGGCCACAAAAAGTTACCGGCGGTGTTAAATTACAACAAACTAAAGGTAAATCAAAAGTTAAAAGCCATAAAAAACGATTAATAGATTTCAAAGATAAGTTAGTTAAAATTAGAACTGCTTTGGCGAAGAAAAATATTCTTGATTATAAGGGTAAATTAATTTACAGTAAGGAACTTGAAGATAGAATTAGTGAAATTATTGATTCTCCCGATAATTTAGATTTATTTGAAAAGGTTAATCTTGGGAAAAAAATAAGTTTAGATTCCGAAATTAAGGAAGCCCATGAAGATGTTTATAATTACCTACAAAGAACAATTAAGTTCCCTGACCGTTATGGTAAACCTATTGAAAAGAAATTAGGCGATGCTATAATGTATATCGTAGAACAACAAACTAATGTTGTTAGGGCTGATTTATCACATAGGCCAATTTTAATTGAACGCCTGCTGGAATTACAAAGTAAGGACAAGAATGAATTAATGGCGTTATTAGAAGAACCTCGTTATGCTGACCGTTCACAAGAAGAATGGGAAAAGAGACAGCCTGTTAAAGAGGAAGAGGAAGAGGAAGATGTAGAGGAAGATGCGGCTGTATTAGATAGATTAGATATTATTGAAAGATTAATTCAACAAGGGGAAGGTACAGTTACTTTGGGGGATTTAGGAAAAGAACCTGAAAGAAATGATGAAGAGGAATGAATATGACTTGGGAAAACGTACTGCTGAAAGAGGAAAGTAAAATACTTAATGCAATGGATTCTAAAGAAAAGAAGAAGTTGAAGAAAACACTTCAAGCGGCTGAACCAACAGAATATTTTGGTCAAGATTATACTAAGTTGGGAGATTTAATTAATATGATGGAAGAGTTGGATTTAGTTAAAGATGATTCTAAAATGAAAAAGAAGATGAAATCTATTAATGAGCAAAATGTTGATATGGTTGCTACTGCGAGCAAACTTCGTAAACAGTATGAGCAGTTATATAGACAGGTTCGTAAAATAGTATATCCAAAAAGTGCAAGTAGTTTGAGGGATGAGAAATGAGTTGGCAAGATACGATTAAAAAAGGCGGTTTGAAGGAGTGGATTGCTGGTTTAGACCTTCCCCCTGCCGATATAAAAAAACTCACAGATGAGATTGAGCATATAGAAGATTTTCATGTAAAGAGAATTAAAAAATTAGAAGACAGAGTAAGACCTGCTGAGGCTAAACTTATTAGAATTAAAAAAATACTAGGTGATTAATATGAATTGGGAAAATGAATTAAAGAAAGCAAGTAAAGAAGTCGAAATAGTAACTAAAGTGATTAATTTCTTTTGGAATACTTCACCAACAGTTTTAGTAGAAATGCTATTTGGTAAAGTTTACGGTGGTTATGACCAAGAATGGATTTCTCGGTATAAACAAGGATTTAATGTTTTTTGGGGTTATTTAGATGACAGTAATAGGCAAAAATTTGTCGATGCCGCTATGGAACAGTATGGGTGAATAATATGACTTGGCAAGAGATAATAAAAAAAGAACCAAAACAAGGGCCACGAATGAGCGAAGAAATGTATAGTGAATTTCAATTAGACAAATATCGTGATATGCAGTCTGGTTTGGTTCAGGTCGCTAATGATTTCAAGAGAAACGAAAAGGCCATTAAAGACTTAATGGGTAAAGAGGGAACAGAAGATATATTAGATGCAATAGCCGACACTTTACGGACTTATGGTAGATACTTAAGTAAACGGACTTCAACTGATTTTGATACTTTTTCTGGAAGAGTCCCACTAAACCAAGATAATAGAGAATACCTTGAAGAAACAGGACAGAAGTTTTTAGACTTAGCAAATGAAATATCTAAGAAGTAAGGTGAATAATATGACTTGGGAAGAGATAATAAAAGAAAAAGGCTATTCCGAAAGGGAAGAAGTGATTGGAGATGCGAAAAAGAATCCGGCTCGGATAGCATTATTTAGATTAGAGCAACATCTTAATAAATTATTTTTAGGTCAAGATACCGACATAAACGACATGTTGTTTCAAATCCGTAAGAAAATAGATGAAAAGAAGAGAGTGATTGAGATGGCGAAGAAATCTGATTACGGAGACGAATATCTTGAAAGACTGAATTTTATGATTGAACGATTATCTAACCCCGTCTCTTCTCAAAACCAAAAGAAATACAAACCAATAGTGAATTTTTTAGAGGATTTGAGGAAGATAATTAGAGGTAAAAAGTGATTGAGATGGCGATGAAAAAACAGAATAAATGGATTTTAGACCATGTGGCCTATGATTTTGCGCATTGGAATAATGGTTTTTTGAATATTTATGCAATATTGCAGTGAAAAAATAGGTGATTATTATGACTTGGCAAGATATTCTAAAAGATACTGCAACAGCAACTCGTTCAGCAGATTTATGGTCAATGAATGATTATGGATTTTATATGGATATTCTTGAAGATATTAAATTCCTAGTAAAAGAGGGCCATACTAAAGAAGATATTTTAGAATATCTTGCTGCAAAAATACTTCCCGAAAAAATGGCCCATCTTGATGGATTTATGGAAGAGTTAACAGAGATGAAGCCTTCGGATGGTATATCCTATGTTGACTGGGAAGAAGTTGCTGAGAATTTTGATGAAGATATTGATAGTATTATGGAAGATTATAGGGTAGTTGGGGAGAATTAAAATGAATTGGGAAGAACAATTACACACGAAGAATGAAATTAAAAAAGCAGGGGGAAATTAATATGACGGAAGAAAACATAGAAATGGTAGATTTATTAAAAGAATTAGTTTCACGACTAAAGAAACTTGAAGGCACAGTATATAACAATGACAACATTCTAATGAAGTCGGGTATAGTTACAGTTAATTCCCCTACTCCTGTTGTGGGAAAACATGAAACTGTTCCCGATGGTGATATGATTTCTAAGATGAGTTGGGATGAAATTAATACTCTTGTAGATAGAATGGGGGCTTGAAAATGGCTTGGAAAGATATATTAAAAGGACATCCCGATGAAGATACTCCTGATACTTTAGCATGGCAAGCGAAACAAAATAGGCTAAGGGCGCAAATGGAACAAGGTGGGTCTGTTCCTGATTGGGGTAACAAAGCAATTGTTATGGAAGAAGATAAGAGCCGTGCAGGTTTAGTTGTTGGTCAGGTCACTAATCCTCAAGGTAAAAAAATTCCTGTCTATCACCCTAATATTGTTTTATCAAGTGAATGGGGCAGTTAAAAAAGGAGTAATTATTATGACTAATGAAAAAACTAAATATGTAGAAAAACTAATGAAATTCGTCATCGGTGAAGAAATAAAACTTAAGAGAACTAAGGGTGAGAAAGTCACTATCAAAGAACTCGGAGTAGGTCATCTTTCCGACGAAGCGAAAGGCACTAGTGTAAAAGAAGGCAAAAGAGATTACGCAAGCGGAAATAAGTAAGGTGATTTTGTGTGCCTCTTTCAGTTGAAAAAGAAAAAGACCCTTTAACTATTAGAATAATTCAATTTTTTGAAAGATTCCGAATGGCTTATCTTTCTGCTTTATCTGACCCCAAAAATTATGGTAAAAAATGGGCTTTAACCATTAAAGCACTAAGGGAACATTGGGATAATATTAACGAATACAGCAAACTCCTTAAAGAAACTATTTCCGAAAAGGAGTTATTTTCCGATGATGCTGAAAATATTGAAAGTGATACTGCTAGGCGCATATATGAAGAAGTTAAAGCCTTACGTTATTCTTCCGAGAAAATCAAAGACCCTTTTGCTAATAAATATGGTGAAAATGTTTTAGAGAAACTTCTTGAGAATGAAGCCCTTCTTGCTAAATTTATTCATTGGGCAATTCGCCGCCACGATAATGCCTTATCAACTAAGGCTTGGAAAGCCAACGGATTAAAACCCGATACTCTAACTGCCGGTTATTCCGGTCTTAATCTTGCCGAGTCCGATATTGTTGATTTTATAGTGGAACATTATGGAGACAATAAAGATACTAAGCGCATTAAAACAAAGTATCTTGCTGCAAAAAAACTTCTAGAAGAAATATATATCGCTCAACATAGTTCAACCGCTTGGGAAAATATAACTAGTTTAGAAAAGGCTGAAAAATCCGAGATGAATTTTTTAGTTCCTAATAAGCCAATGTATCGTATTTTCGATATAGATGATTTAAAGGAAATTAAGGGGTTTACAGGAGATTATGTAGTTCAAGAAAAATATGATGGAATGCGTATTCAAATTCATAAAATAGATAACACTATTAAAATATATTCTTTTAATGAAAAGGATATTACCAACCATTGTCCTAAACAAGTTGAAGTAATGAAAAAGAAACATTTTGGTGACTGTATTCTTGATGCGGAATTAATGTTATTTGATGAAGAAGCCCCTCTCCACAGAGCAGAAGTTGTTGCTCGTATATTCAAAGATAAGAAATCTAACGCTATTTTAAGAGCGCATGTGTTTGATATTATGCGACATGAAGGTAAAGAATTACATGATGCTCCTTTATCAGAAAGACTACAAATACTTTTTAATAATTATTCTACTCATTCCGATGAGATGTTAGCCTTCCCTTCTAAGAAAGATACTCGTTATGCTGATTCAATAAGTCAAGTAGAAGATTATGCGAAGGAAATTATGGAACTACCTACCTCAGAAGGGGTGGTTATCAAAGACCTTACTTCAACTTATTTTATTGGCACAAAGAAAAATCCAAAATGGGTTAAGTGGAAGAAGTTTGTAGATTTGGACTTAATGGTTCTTGATAAGAAAACCACTAAATCTAATATGTTTACTTACACTTTAGGTGCTGGGCCAACCGAAGATGATTATAAAAATACTAAAACTATTAAAGAAAAGACTTATCTTAATGTGGGGAAAGCCCTCAATACTAAAACCGAAGTTGAAATTGGAGACATTATCCGAGTTAAAGTAGATGAAGTTAAGAAAAATAAAGATGGTAGTTATACTCTCTATTCTGCAAAAGTTATTGAAATACCTGAAGTAGAAACCCCCGATAAATTGATTACATTAGAGATGTTATCTAAAGATACTAAAAAATCTCTTAATTATGATGTTAAAGCGTTAGAGAAGGGTTATTCAATTTCCGACGCAATTCATGGTGATGCAACTGCTATTATTAAGGGAGAATTAGATGGCTTTACTTTTTATGGATTTGAAGAGAATAATCTTATGGCTAAGAATGCCCTTATGGATTTAGATGTTTGGAAAACCCAAATTGAAGATATGCTAAAAGATGAGAAAGCCTATTTGAGAGTATCAATTCGCAATTTTCTTATTGAAGAAGGTAAAGAAACTCCTTTTTCTGCTATTGAATCATACGCACAAGAACATAGACCAAAAGAATTTAACAATGTTTTCGATAATAATGGTAAGAAAATGATGAATTGGTTACGTCATCAACAAGATATTGATTATCTTGGTAGTGGAAAATTTATCGCTAATTCCGACGTGTTAGAAAAAACCTATAAGACTCCAGATAAATATAGAAAGGGTGATTTTAAGGTATATCGTAATGAAAATGAAAATCTTACTATTTTATTCAAATTAAGTGATGTTACAATTGGTTGGGAAATTAAAATAGATTCCGAAGAAGATGTATTTTCACTCTTTGGTAAATCCGCTAAGTTTCCAGCAGTAGTTCAAACTAATTTCCGTAAAGGGAAATTAATTGATTCGGGTGAAGTTGAATTGGGTGTTCAACGACATGGCTACCATGAGTATTTACTTGATGGTAATAAATTTAATACTAAATTTCATGTGAGAGTTATTCCTGTAAAGGGTGAAAAGGTGTGGTTAGCATGGACAGGATTAGAAACTAAGCGTGTTGAGTCCGATAGTGATGATGGGATTTGGGAAATTACTAATGATAAGTTTGCTGATTTAACTCCAGAAGAATTAAAATAGTTGTTTTAATTCAAAGTAAGCATGAGTTCTGCTGTTATGTCTAGAATAGTGCAACCCATACGAAATGATTCTTTTAGTATTATTAAATCCGATTCATTAGTAATTGGGGGTTATGCTTCCATAGAAATGGTTGATAAACAAAATGATTTAATAACTTTAAATGCGCTAGGAGAAGCAGTTAAAAAATATATGACTGTTCCTAAATTCCGAAATGTAATGACTAATCATTCTAATGTTCAAGTTGGGGAAGTCATTCCTCAATATCGAGATAGGGGTGGGAAACTATGGAAAACCGAAGTAGATGATGTTGGTTTCTTTGTAGTAATTAAAATTAGAGAAGATATTGAAAAGGCTAAAGAAGTTGGCAGGGATATTAGAAGTGGTTCATTACGTTCCTTTTCTATTGGAGGTCAAGCATTAGAAAAGAAAACAAAATCTCATAAAGATTTTGGAGATTATAATGAAATCTCTAAATTAGAATTACATGAGGTAACTGTTTGTGAAAAGGGGATTAATCCTGAAGCGAAATTCAATATATTAAAGCAAGATAAAGGTGATAACATGAATGAAGTAGAAAACGCATTAGAAGAATTAAATAAGACTTTGGATAAGATTAATAATGGTGGAATTATTGAGAAAACCGAAGAAAATACAGAAAAGGATATAAAGAACTTTGATAAAACTGAGGAAATAGAAGCAGGGGCAACGGAAATGTCGGACTTAGAAAAAGAAGAAGAATTAGAAGAACTAGAAGCATTGGACACCAATGACTCAGACGAAGATATGGAATACATGGGAGGAGAGAATCCTAATATGCCGGAAGAGGAAGGAACTGAAATGAAATCAAATCCTGACCTACCAACCGGTCAAGTTGAGGCTGGCCGTGCTGGAGACTTGGTAAGTGATAGTCACGACCAATTAGACGCTAAGTATATGGCTAAACTAGAAGACCAATCCACTTTGGATTTGAGTGCAGAAAATCTTGAAAAGGCATATAGTCAATTTAAGGCAGAACAACTTGAGAAGATGGCCTTTGATAAGGTTAAGTCTACTTTCTCTGACCGCTTTAATAATGAGATGGTTTCTAAGACCGAAGAAATTGAGAAGGCTAACTATGATGCAAAAGCAGAAGTTACTGAACTCAAGAAACAATTTACAGACTTACTTGACTCTCTTAAAAATGAGCAAGAAACAGTTATTCGCAAGCAAGAAGAAACAGTTGCAGCACTAAATATCCCAAGTAGCGAAGAAATTGCTAAGATGGATTGGCGAGAGATTAATGCTTTTGTCGAGAGCATTGAGGGGAAAATTTGAGGAGGAATAAAAATGACTTACGTTAATACAATTAAAGATTTAGAAGCAGCCACTTATGGTTATGGATTGAACGGCACAGGAGCAAACTCACTATTGAAGAGTGCAGGTGGAGTATTTTCCATCAACTCTGGATTTGTTGGCTCTAGTGGTGATGCACTTAGTTTGAACGGAACAGCAGGTAGTAATCTTGCTGCTCTTTACAATATGGTTTATGGCCAAAAGGTATGGTCAATGCTTAACCAAGAAATTAACCCACTATCGGTTCTACCTAAGAGGCCATACACTTCAAGTGGTTGGAGAGTAATGACTGCTCGACCTCAAGGTGGTACTGGTGCGGCTTTCTCAGTTAACACAACAACTGGAAATGCAATGGGAAATGCTAGTCCTGATGCGGATTTGATAGGTGGCGTTGGTGAAAACGAAGCACTTGCATCAACATCTCTTGCATCTCTTGCACCGGAATATGCAACTCTTTACATGAACCCAAAGATTGTTGCTCATCAATTCGATTATTCGGAACTTGCCGCAGAAATGGCTAAGATTGATGATGGTGTTGGCGACATACGAAAGTTGATTCGTGAAGATATGGGAACTTTCCATGCTGAATCTCAATCAAAGATGATGGTCATGCCTTTAGAGTTGTATGATAGTCTTGGTGCAGATACAAGTAGTGGACTAATCCGCCAAAACTACACTTCTCTAATGAAGATTGTAAGTTCATTTGCAGAATTAGCAGATACTACTGGTATTCACAATGTTTCCGCATTAGGTGGAACAACTAACTTCGCAACAACTGACGACGATGCTAAGATTATTTACGGAGCAACAAGGAGTGCTGCTTCTTATCTTGATTCCGAAGTTAACTTTGGTGGTAGTTATGCAACTGCTGGTCGTGCGCTAACATTGACTGTAATAAACGCAACAATTCAAAACCTTCGATTAAATGGTGGAACACCAAAGGTTATCCTAACAGGGTATGATACCATACAAGCGATTTCTGACTTGTTACAGGCTCAAGAGCGATTTATCGACACCAAAGAAGTTATCCCAACTCATAATGGAGTTAAGGGTGTTAAAGGTGCAGAAGTCGGATTCCGAGTTTCAACCTATTACGATATCCCACTAATTCCTTGTAAGGATATGCCTGATACCGGTTCATATAGTGGAACTCAATTGTCAGATATGCTACTATTAGATACAGACCATCTTTGGTTTGCAACTATGAAACCAACTCAATACTTTGAGGATGGTATTTCACACGGAAACCCATTCGGTGTTGGAGTTCTAGGAAACAGGGGACTTTACCGTACAATGGGTGAGACAGGATGCACTTTCTTTAAGGGACAGGGGAAAATTACCAACCTTTACTGAGGTGATTTAAATGACTCAACAATTTATAACAATGCTAGCAGACCATAAAGGAATTACCCGCCCAAAGGTTTGTGGCGATGAATACTTTGTGGATTGTTTCGTGAAGATGACTGTTTATCATACAGCAGATGTAATCAATGCTTCCGATGTAGGATTAAGCACAATTACAGCCGCAACAATAACTGGAACAACTGGTGGTGTTTCTGATGGTAGTATGGCGAATGGTGCTTACATTCAAGTCCCTACCGCTAATGTTGCCACTGGTCTTTATACAAGCACTAGTAGTATCAAAATAGTCTTATTTGATAATGATGGTGATTGTGCTGTGCTAAGTGATGCAACTAACATGGATGATATAACATTTAGACTTCGCATTTGGGGTTTAATCTGAGGCGATTACTTTGGCTACATTAACGCTATTAGAACCTACTATTCAAGCGGGGGGAGAATTTACTGCTCTTAATGGGCAGACATTTTTATTAGATTCTCCACAAGAAATCCCTGTTAAGTTAGCAATGCTCTATATGGATGCTCATAATCTTAAAGTCGATTTTACAGAAGTTGATTTTAAAGACATACCAGATGGTATTTTAGAAAATATGGCTATAAAATTGAGTTGTGAAACTAGTGAAGTTACTTCTAAGTTACTTCCAAAGAAATCAACTACATCTAAAATAACTTCAAAAGTTAAGCAAACATTAACTAAGTCAGCGAAAGATGATTCCGAAGAAGTAGTAGAAGAACCTACTATTTCCGATGAGTAATTTTATACGCTTTATCAGTTTAGGCTTTCCCAACGAGAGGGAATATTGTGACCGGAATTGGTGGATGTAGGAGTAGTTTCGCAATTACTGCGGATAAATTAGTTTATACTGGAGAAGGAAAATTAATTAGTATTCATGGATATGCAACAGGGACAGATACAGGATATGTAACTCTCCATGATTGTTTAACGCAAGGGGCTTGCGCTGATAGTAATATGGTTGGATTATTGTATGTGGGTTTAGCCTCAGTTGGTGCGGCGTTTGCAGAAGCAGATATGCATGGAGTTATATTTAAAACAGGACTTTATGCTGATGTAACGCATGTTGCTGGAACGGGAACTAAATTTACTGTGGAGTTTAATTGAGGTAATATAATGGCGGCATTAGATAAAGACACAAGATTAGTAATGACTATAATGTATGTAGGCGCAATGGCTGGAATGAATGTATATTTTTATTCAGTATATGGAATAGAATTACCATTTACAGCCTTCACTCATGCAATATTATTTAGTCTAATAACGGTGGGCGTAATAATGATGCAAAAAGCACTATTTGATTTAATTGTTAATGAAAGGTTAGAGATGTGGCTTCTTAATCGCAAGATTGATTTTTATTGGGAAAAGCGAAAGCGTGACGAAAGGCAAAAAGAGAAGATTAGGGAATCTATGAAAAGTAACCGAAGTAATTATTATGCGCAAGGGTATGATGAAGTTTCGGAAGAATTTTTACGGATTGAACCCTAATGGTGATATAATTGCTTGATAGGCTTTTTGGAGTAGATGAACAATCCCTCGCTTACGACCTTTCAAGGGCGCATTCTGCTGATGTCTTTTTTCTAAAGATAAGGGCATGGGCGTGGGGAACTATCTCTACCGTTGCTTTTTTCCTAATTGGGAATATAATGGGAGCATTGGGTATAGACCTTATTGGCGGGGCAATTAATGCTTTAAAGGATGTATTAGGATGGAATTAAATGGCGACATTATTAACCGGCTTTGCTATAATTACAGCGGAAGCGGCGGCTGGATTATATCGCAGACTTCATGCAATTAATTTTGGAGTGTATGGTGCAAGTAAGGTTGGTAAAACTACGTTACATAAACAATTAAGAACTAGAGGTGAAGTGCCTAATATTAAAGATAGAACTAAAGGATTAGGTAGGGCATCAAGAAAAGTAATAAAGATTGATAAAGATTCTAGGACAATTAAAACAGCCGATGTTGGGGGACAGTCACATTTTTGGGAAGAATGGAGAAATGACTTATTGAGGAGAAAAGTTAAATATATTATTTTTATGATAGATGATAGGCATTTATCGGAAGCGTATAATTTAGAACATCATTTGGGCTGGCAGTATTTAGTAGATATGATATGTGACGATTATTGGCGAATGTCTAGAGGTAAGACTAAAAAGAAGAAGGATAAGGATTTCCCCATAGCGGTTGGTATATGGGCTAACAAGTTTGATTTATGGAAGGATAAATATGAATTCAACGGGAATATCGACCATCACCCCATTTTTGAACCGTTCCGGCTCGGTATGCAAAGATTGCAAGATAGAGGCATACCATGCTTCAAATACATCGTATCAGCCAAAACATCGCCGGAGATGGTTTACAGAGGAATAATGACGATGGTAAAGGAGTATTGATAAAATGAGTATGCTATATTCACCAAACATTATAGGACAAAATAATTCAATGGTAAATCCATTAAAGATAAGTGGGAACGCTAGAGTTGCTGGTCCAATTATTAATTATGAATATAAGTCCCTCAATACAAAAAAACAACTAAAAGAACTTAATGGAATATTACTACCTGAAAAGAAACGCTTCTTAATTAAATTCGGATATAAATTTAATATTAGAGATAGGTGTGTTGTTTGTGGAGCGCATCATATTTGGGAACCTAGTGATGTTTTACGACCACCTATACCATTAGCGCATGTTACTAAGGGTAGACCGCTTCAAGGGACTTACTGCCCCCGCCATGCTTCTATATTCAAACAATTAGAAATGATGGAGCAACAAATCATTGCTGAAAAGCATGGGTTAGAGTTTAAAAGGTATATTCCTAGACCTAAACTACCTCAAATTATTAATAAAGGGCCAATAGTAACTTTAACTAAAGAAGATATAATTTCATTAACTGCGAAGGGGTGGGAAATAACACCGCCGGTGGCCGATAATATAAATGCAGAAGAAAAATTAGTATTATTGTTAATAGAATTAAAGGGTAGAATTGGGCAAATTGATGAATTGATAGGTGAATAATATGGGATTAATGGGAACTAGTAACGGAGCATTAGCGAGTCAAATGACTCAACAAAGTAGTAGTAATTTTAAGGCTATGAATAATTTATTAACTTTACAGGATAACCATGTTGAAGAATTTTTCCAATATCATGGTGAAGCATTTTTAACTGAATTTGAAAATATGATAGAAGATATTTTACAAAGAGTTATGGGAGAAATGTTAGGTAAATTACAATTTAAATTAGATGCCGCACAAGGAGATATCTTTTTAGAGAAACAATGTATGGCGGATTACACTAAAATCACTCAAGAGAATATTGATTTAGATATTCAAAAGATATTAGCGGCATCTGTTAATCAAGAAATAATTTATCAAAGGCAAATGGCTAAAAGTCAATATTTAGAATCTCAAGGATTTAATGCTGATAGCGGAAGTATGGCTGGTCAACAAATGCCTAATCAACAAATGCCTAATCAACAAATGGCTGGTCAACAAGCCCCTATGAATATTCAAGGTCAACCTCAAGCGGGTGCAATGAATCAACAAATGGGAATGCAACAACAGGCTATGAATAATACTTCGGGATATCCTGTTGCACCTACCGGTTATGACCAATATAACAATCCTTATTGGATTGACCCAGCATCAGGACAGGCTAGTTATACTCCCCCAAGTAGCGGATTAGGATTAGGTAAAATGATTACTAAAGGTGCGGCTTGGGCTAAATGGTTGGCTTAAGGTGATTTCAAATGAAATTTCTTTGGCTTGATGATAAAATTGAAACTATCACTCAGTTTAATTTAAAGGATAATTTAGGGACATTTATTTTAAATCGTTTTGAAATAGAAGGTCGAATTGACGAATTACCCGATAAGTTAGAAGAAGCCGATGAAGGTATTGAATATACTTCAAGGCATGAATCATGGTTAATTGATAATTGTGATACAAGTTTAAAAGAATTAAAAAAAACCTCATTAAATGAATTAGTTAATAAATATGTAGTTAAACATAATTTCTATGATAAATTAGGAGAAATGCCTGATGATTTTACGTTAGGTGATATTAATAATAGGGATAAAGCGGCAAAATTTATAGGGTCTGCTGATGAAGATATAGACATATTAAGGGGAATTAAGGAAATAAGTAAAACCACAGTGAAATCTTTGTTAAGGGAAATGAGTAAAAACCCTAAAAAGGATGCTGGAACAGACCATGTATTTGGAGCATCTTTTAAGGTTAAGACTGATACTGATAAAAATATAATTAAATTAATTTTACAATATCAAACAGAAGAGCCTAATTTAGATTTATTGGGAACTGAAAACTTTACTTATAAGCCATTATCTAGACCTAAAACTGTTGTTAATGGTAGTAATATAGAAGTAATTAAATTAGATGAGGAGTTTGTTGAGTCATTAAAAACAGCCGATAAAGAAGCCGATATTGGTGGACGATTTTTAGAAGAATATCAAGAATTAAGAAGTAAGGAAAGTGATGTATCTAAAGCAGATATCAATATAAATGAATTACTTTTAGAGGAATTTTTAGAGGGTGAAGAATTGGTGGATTTATTACCGGAGCAAATATTCGACCCATATAATTTATACAATTTACAAATGACTATTGAATTTAGATTTGATAAATTGGGTGAAATATCTCAATTATACGAAATAGATGAGCGCAAAACTTTACCTGAAACTACCATTGATGATAAAACGGGGGAAGAAAGGGAAATTGAGGGAGAAGAAAACCCCAATTACGGAGAACCTATATTGGATGAAAATGGAGAAAAAATTCCTTTGTATGAGGAAGATGATTTAGGTAATTTTATTGAAGTTAAAGTTATCACTAAATTAAAACATTTAGGTAAGTTTGTGGTTAAAAGTCGTAGCAGTAGAGATTCTCCATATAATAGGGCTAGAGATGTTTATGTTAAATCTCTTAGAAATAAATTAGATACTATTGAAGAAGCCATAGATGATATACCAAAAGCGAGTGATTAGTATGGCTAAGTATTATTCCCCTTCTGATTATACTGCAATAAATCCTAATTACGCCACAGGTAATGGGTATTACACTACTTCCTCTAAAGTAGCCGAGTTATTACAAGTTCCAGATTTTGACGCTAATACCACCCCAATGCATTCAGAAGTTGGAGAATTTGTTAAAAGAATGGAAGATTTCATTGATGAAAAAAGTGGAACTTCGTGGAGAAGATTACTTTACGAGAAGGAACATCATAACTTTACATTCGGGATAGGTCATTATCCTGCTAGTGCTTGGAGAGATTATTTAGGTTTTGTGCAATTAGACAGACATGATATTTCTAAGATTGTTAGGTTAGAAGTTTGGCAAGGAAATACATGGGTTAATTTAGCATCTGCTGAGGCATCAGTAACTTTTAATGATTATACGTCAATGATTAACGGAACAACTCAAATTAATCTTAAATTGCCTAATAGTGGCTTAGTATTTAATTTATTGGCGGGGACTACAAATTCAAGATTCGATACCACATATGGTAATAAAACCGCCGCAGAAGAACTTGTTTCACTAATCAACGAAAGGTTTCCTTCAAACACCGCTAGTTTAACGGGAGCAACTGCTACTAAAGCGCAAACAGATAGCACCGGAGCAAAAACAGTTTCGGATTTCTTTTATGCTTCGCTTGATTCCGAGAATTCAAATAAGGTTTTAATTTCCTCTTTATTACCAAGTGATGATGGTGCTAATTGTTCAATTTATCTTAATGGTAGTTCTTCAACTACTTCTGCACACGGTCTTGAGGTGTCTTCTTTTACTGATAAAGAAGACTCTGGTAGGATGAGTGAGTGGTGGAAAATTGATAGAGAGGGGAGAATATTTTTCCGAAATAAGTTCCCTTACATTCAGTTAAATTCAGTTAAGATTACTTATTTTGCAGGTAGTAGTAGAGTGCCGGCAATTATTACTGATATTGCTACTAAGTTAGTTGCTTGTGAAATATTGCGCTCCGACGATGCTACAGTTCTAATTACTGAAAGTGGTAATCAAATATCAGTTAAAGAAAAATATGATTTATTGCGAACAGAAGCGTTAGATATGTTAGCAGGTAAGAAAGAAGGGGTTGTTTTAATTGAGTAAGGTTATGGCTATAATTAAAAGAACAGAAATTATGTATAAAGAACGTAATAAATTATTCATTGAAAGTGGGTTAGGTGATTACGCTTATTCGGATGCAGAAATTGAAAAATATATTGTTGAAGCAATGGAAAAAGAAATTGGTGCTAGATTAAATAAAATTGTTAAGGAAAGTGGATTGTAATGGATGAAGTAACATATTTTGTTCAACTGTTGAGAAACAATTGGCCTTCAACATCAGTCATGGACACTACTTTAGGTATTGCTACTGCTCATAGAATTAAACCAACAATTCTAGATATTCGTAATTTATCTTCGGGTGGTTCAACTGATGGAACTTCGGGTAAAGTTAGTCGAGGCCAAGCAAGACAATATTCTCTATTAAATAAGTTAAATCCGGCAGTTGGTTCAGCAACTTCTTCCGACCTAATTATAATCTTTGAAGACGGTCAAGATATTGAATATCCTACCATAGATTGGTCAGTTAGAAATGAAAATTATAACTTAACGTGCCACATTAGAACTATTTCGGCGGGTGATACAAGAGCCGCAGATAACATGTATGGACACGATAGGTTAGAAAGCATATATAAGTCCCTTCGATACACGATAGAATCACAGAGGAAAGGTGCAACAGTTACAATTGGAAGCGATTCATTGAAAATGCATCAAATACATTTAGGAGGAAGAACTGAATCTAACAATAAAGCAAAAAGATTGTTGGGATATAAAGTAAATGTAACAATGAAAAGATTCGCCATTTCCGTGTAGGTAAGTAAATAAAAAGGTGAATAAATCATGGCAATAAACGAAGAAATATTTTTAGGTAGTGGAGCAAGTATAACACTTGTTCCAGAAGTGGACTTTTATTTAGAATTACACAGTAGTTCTACATCAACAGTTTTAGCATGTGATTCTGCTATAACTAATAACTTTAGATTTGTAAAGGATTTATATGTTGGTTGTGTTCTTGATATGTATGATTATAGTACATCAACAAGTGTACCTGCTTCTTCACATATTATTACTACTAATACTGTTAGTGGATTTACAATTTCACCTGCTCATACTTTAACATTAGCATCAGATGATTTTGCAGTTATTAGAAGTTATAATGCCCCTTGTGCGGGTGAAAAGGATGGTACAACTGCAAGATTAAATGCTGATAATTGGTTGGGATTAGTAGAAAGTGCTACTTTCCCTAATGTTGAACAAGAAATGAAACAGTTAAATCTTCAATTAGGGGGTTCAAGAAACTTTAGTCATCAGTATAAAGGGATTAGAACTGCTTCTGGAGGAAATATCGCATTAATGGCTAATCATGGAACTTGGTTATATTACGCTTTAGGACAATGCACTAATATTAATGCTACAATATCTGCTCAACCACCAGCAACTCAATTTGTTGGTGATGCGGCTGATGATGTGTATATTGATACTGCTAATAGTGGGGCGCAATCAGACTTTGATATAGATGAAATGGTTAGCACTGGGCCATTATTTTATAAAACTAGTAATGCAAGTATGGGTGCTAATAAAACTTTAATGCCTCCTGTTTTATTAGGTTCAGATACTTATACTGATTTAGAAAAATTAACTAGGACTACTTCTACTGCAAGTGGGAATGACCATCTTATTGCTTATACTTTTGCAGAATTAAATACAGCAGATTTACCTTCATTCGCTTTAGAACAGAGTATGAGTAAATTAGAATCCAGTAATACTTATGTTACTGGAGATACAGGTATTGCTACTGAATCTCATACATTTACAAGAATTGCAAGAGGTAATAGAGTTAATACTTTAACTATGACTGCTAATGAAAATGAAGAAGTTAAAATGACTTTAGACTTAAACACAGGTGCAGTTCACAAATTAGCAACTGATGAATCTTATGAAGCAAGGGGTGGACAAACAACTAATACTTCATTATTTAATTATACAACTACTGGCGATGCTGAATTAGGAGAACCATTCTTTTTCTCTAACGGCTCAATTAGTATATTTGGTCAACAATTTTTGAAAATTACTAATTTCACTTTAACCATTAATAATAATTTAGTAGATAAAAGGTTTGTTGGTATAGGTTCAAAAGACCTTAAACATGCTATTCCTGCACAAAGAAATTATGAAATTTCTTTTACTGCTTTAGTAACTGATAATAAATTATTTGAAGAAATATTTAATGAAACAGAAGAAACATCAACAGATACTATTGCTAATGGTCTTCTTGATTTAACTTTTGATAAAGATACTGGAGAACAAATAAAAATACAATTTAAAAATTATCATCTTAGTGCTAATACTTGGACTATTCCAGATGATAAAGGACCAATAACCGTAGAAGCCACAGTTATGCCAAGAGATTTACATTCCTGTGTAGTTAAAACGGGATGGGTTCTACAAGGGTGATTAAATGGATAAATACTCAAAAAGAAAATTGTTTGCAGATAATCTGGCTAAAGAAATAGAAGAAAATAAATCTAAGGCTGAGAAAAAGGCCGCAAAAAAAGAAGAAGCGGCTAAGGCTAAAGCGGAAGCGACTAAGGCTAAAGAAGAACAGGCTAAAGTGGAAGCGGAAGCGGCTGAAAAGAAAGCGGCAAAATCGGGGGTTAAGGAAGAAGATTCCAAAACTCCTCAATAATATTACGTTCCACCAACACCGTTTGTATGTATGTTGGTTAAAAAAGGTGGAGAGATATGATTAGTGAAAATAAGAAAATAGTTAGTGATAAGAATTTGCTGTTTGCGGCAAGTGAAGCGAAAGTCTACTATCTCAAGATAACTGAGAATAGTGATGAACATTTAAAAATATGGATTAAAGAACCCACTTGGTTGCAAGTTGAACAAGCAATGGCTTCTGTAATGAATATTAATGCAAAAACACAAGAAATGGATATAGATTTGAATAATTTATATCACTATATGATTGATAATTTTGTAGAAAAGACTGAGCCAAGTTTAGGTAAAATGGATTTAATTAGATTAAGTCCATATCTTGGTTCACAATTAAAAGAAATACTACCTAATCCCTTAACAGATTTAACAGGGGATGATACAAAAAACGAAGAATTAGAGATGCAATAAGAGGGCGTAAAACCGACCCTCAAATTGTTTCTCTACTTACCGTTTATAGTTTAGCCAAAGCGTTGGCTATTAGCCCATTAGAGATATATAAAATGCCAGCAAGTTTAGTTAAAGATTTATTATCAGTTCATGGGGAAGTAGAAAACTACAAGGCAGAGATGATGGATAGAGAGATGAAGAAGGCGAGGTGAGTGGATGGCCGACGAGGTGAATGAAGCAAAGAAATCTCTTACTGAATTAAGTTCAATATTAGCCGTTGTAGATAAACAAACTGCGGGTTTTGCTAAAAGCATTGCTAATGCTAGTAATGAAAGTAAAGCATGGACAATGGTAAGTCGTGTTCTTTCTGGTAGTGGTTTATGGAAATTACAAAATAAGTTAAGGGCGGTTGCTCAAGCATTTGATTTTTATACTAAGGCTCAAGAAAGGGCTATGAAAGCACAGGCTGAATATGTTGAAGATTTGGCTAAATTACAAGAGGCATCAGCAGGGGTCGAAGACCAACTTAGCATGTTAAACGCCATTAGAGATAAAGGTGTGGATGGATTAAGTAAAGAACAAAAAAATAATACTGCAATAATTAACCAATATAAGTTGTTAGCAGAAGATATTAGAACTGCTAGAGAAGAAATGGGGTTATCAACTGACGCTAAACTTATAGATAAATTAACTACCGAAAGACTTGGTGCAAGTTATGAAACTTTAAAAATAAAATTACAAAAATTAGGAAAAGAAAGAGTTAAACAACTGAAAAAAAGTATGTCTAAAGAAGCGAAAACTGAGATACAAGAACGGTTAAAAAAGAATAAACAAATAATGTCCAACATTAAGCAATTTAATAAAGAAATAAAGATAGTAAAAAAGAAAATGAATAGCGGTGCGCTAATAACATTAGAAGATGGGGAATGGAAAACTAAAGAAGATTATAATAAAGAATATAAAAGTTTAATTGGAAAGAAAGGGGCCGCTGTTAGTGGAATTGGTGGGGTTAAAGGGGTTAAAGATAAAATAGCCGAGCAAAAGAAATTACTTAAAGGGCCATTAAGAAAAACAATAGAAGGTAGTTTTAAAGCAATGAAAATGGTGACTTTAATTCCATTATTTAAGAAGTTGAAGGAAATTGGTTTTAAAAAGGTGTTAGGAAATGTATGGGTGGTAATGAAGATGGCTCTAAAATACTCAATGTATTTCATGTTATTTATTATGGCGGCATTTTTAATCTTTGAAATTATAAAACAAATAGGGGGAACTGGAGATTTAATGGGAACTGTAGTGACCGCAATTAAAGAAATAATGAGTGGTTTATTTATGGTAGTTGAAGGATTTATGTTAATCTTTTCGGCGTTCTTTGGTGGCGGAACTTTTGGAGAAAGACTTATGCTTTTAGTAACAGGATTTGGTAAAATCTTTGGTGGTTTAGGGACTATACTTTGGGCAGTATTAAAAGGAGTATTGAAATTTGCTATAGGAATAATTGTAGGAGTAGCCGCATTGTATTTTAAAATAATTCTTAAATTTATGCGATTTATTTTTGACGGGAAATTTAGAGAAGAGTTAGTAGATAAAATTAAAAAATTTGTTAGTAATTGGTGGGATAAGAAAATAGGGACTTGGGATGATATTAAGAAAAAAATTGGTACTTTTTGGACAGATAAAGTATGGGGACCGTTTTTAGCGTGGGGGAATAAAATGCTTACAAGGTTCAAAGACGCAGTAAATCCTTTTGCGGCTGGGGGAACGGTTGTAGGTGGTTTGTCTTTAGTTGGAGAAAGAGGACCAGAATTAGTTAAATTACCAAGAGGTTCAAGAGTCCATTCTAATAAAGATAGTAGGAATATGTTAGCCAATAGTGGTAATTTAACTAATAATGTAAGTGTTAATGTTTCTGGAAGAGTAGGAGCATCAGATTCAGAATTACGGGATATAGCAAAGAAAATAGGAAGAATGGTTAACGAAGAAATTAATCGAACTACTTCTTCTTCTACTAATATGAGGTTTTAAAGATGCCAACTTATACTGATTTAGATAACCATCATGTTTTTCTTGATTTAAGTTCAAGAAGTGCATTTTCAGATAAAACAGATACATCAACTATGGACACATTTCAAACAAACAGAATAGCATTAAAATGTGAAAGTGTGGCTATTTCTACGGCTAAAAACATCATGTCTTTTCCTACTCCAGCAGTAGGTATTGCAACTGGTGAATCTGTTTCATTAGGTTTAGATTTAGGTATGGCTACTAAGACAATTTCTCTTTCTGGAATTGTTACTGAACAATATATTCGGAAACAATTTAATGCGGGAGATTTACCTAAAAGTGAAACAGACCCATTAGATTCTACTGTAACTTATACTGATTCTGATGGTAAACATACTACTGTTTTTATGACTGCTCAAGAGATTTGTCAATTAATTCATTCTTATGTTGATTCTTCGTTTATGCAATCACATCAAAATCTTAATAAATTAATTATTCTTATTCCTTCAAGAGTTGGTCCTAAATGGACTTATCATGATAAAGATGCGGCAGGTAATGTTTTAACAATAGGAGCAGGGACATCTGTAGAAAATGCCCCTTTGATTCCTTTTAATTATGCAGTAAGAGATAAAGGTGCATCTGATTTAGATGCACAAATGAGTTTACCTATTACAAAATTTCCAAAACCAATTGATACAAGTAAGAATATCACAGATGGAATTTCTGGATTTGTTCGTTCTTTCGATACAACATTAGTGGGTGGACAGCCTTTTGTTGAATTTAGTATGTCATTTGAAATAGCCTTTTCAAGTTTGTGATATTATGTCTAATTATAGGATTTATACAGGGAATAAGAAGGCGTTGGTTTTTCCTATAATGGGAGATGGCTATATTCATTTAGATTATAGTAAACATATTCCTAAAGGACCAGATGGTGTTACTCATGACCCTGCTACTCATGGAATAGAAGCACATGAAACTGATGATGATGATGATGCGAAATATGGTATTTGGGCAATCAAAAGTTCTTTTACAATGGAAGGTATAATCACTCCATATGATATTAATGGCTTTGGTTGGAGATTAGGTGCAGATTATAGTGGTAGTGGAACCCCAAGTATTGCTACTCAATATGATGCAGGTAATTTAGATTTACCATTTAAAAATAAATATTATTCTGCAACAGGTAATCTTAACACCGCTAATAGTTATCGTTCTGGTGCTTATTTTTCTCATGAGCCTATTGCTTATTTAGCAGTAGCAATAAATAGTTCTGTTACCACTATAACAGTGTCAAGTGTTGAAGATATAATAGGTGGAACTAATATAAGAATAGGTAATGAAGAAATGGAAGTTGTTAGTATTAATCATACTGGAGGAACGGGAAAAACCATTGTTGTTACTAGAGCGCAGAATGGAACTGCTGCTGCCGCTCATGTCGTTAATGATTTAATATATGGAGATAATCGTCTTAATCATAAAATGACTATATTTCATAATGAAACATGTCAATTCTATCTTAAAAATATAACAAGAACTAATATGAATCAACCTGCTGAATATAAAATTGGATGTGTATTAAAAGGTAAAGATTCTAATGGTAATATTAGAACTGTTACTGTTGAAAGTAATAGTCCAATTATAACAGCAGAAAATGAATATTATGGTAAACCTGTAGAACAACCTGATGGGGCAGACCATGTATTTGGAAAACCTATTTATTTAGAGATAGAAGATAGAGTTAGGTATCATAAGAAAATAGGACCAAGTAATGAACAAATCTATTTAGAAAAATATTATGCAGCCCCCGTACTTGTTTCTGCATCAGGTTCAAGAGCAATTTTTAGTAATCAAGCAGTAGATTCCGTTGATGGGAATTTTATTACTTTGCAAGGCACTACTTTTACTGGCACATTGCTGGCAGGGTCTTATATTAAAGTAATAGGTTCTGCTAAAAATGATGGTCATTATAAAGTAAAAACAAGGCACTCAACTACACAAATAGAAGTAGAACTTCCTTATGAGAATTCTGCTCCATTAATGACAAGTGTGTTTGAATTTGAATCAGTTGTATTTGCTACTCCTTCTGTGTTGGCTATTCATTTCGCAAGATATAATTCTCAATTAACTTTTGCAAATGGTGCTAGTTCATATTATATATATGATTCAATAAGTGCTGATACTGGTAATATAGATATGAACCCACATATTTGGATGGGTCAAAATCTCTATGGTCAAACTTCTACTGATAACATTTTTTCTGCGGATTTAGTGCATGGAAAAGACCCTACTTATTTAGGATGGATTAGTGACATAAATGTTACTTCTGGTCATAAAGCAGATATTGTTACCTTATCTAAATGTAAATTAGTTAAGCCAATAAGAACTGTAGATGAAACTGAAATTTATGTTGATGATGCTAGAAATTTAAATGTGGGAGATTATGTTTGGAATAGAGCAGAAAAAATGCAAATAGATAGTATAAGTGGTAATACTTTAACAGTAGAAAGAGGAGCGGTGGGATTAACCACTTCTTTAGATGCTTATGGATTAACAAGTGCTTCAAATGCTAATTACATAATACATCCAAATGAAGAATATAATTTTTCGAGAAACCTTCTTGCTGATATTCCAGATACACTTTTTGATAATGTGTTTAAAATGACAAGTGGAGGTAGTAGTCTTGCTAATTCAGATGAATATGGCGCACATATGTTAGTAGATACATGGAAAGAAGCAGGATATGTATTAAGACCATTTCATCTTGCTATGTCTTATGATAATACTGCAAATAGAATTAGTTTATTTGTTGATGGAAGAGAAATAGATACTCAAATATTTAGTGAGGGTAATTTAAGAGTAAGTAGTTTTGTTGGAGATGGAGGCGCAACTGTTACAGTTAACACCATAGATGTTCATGCTTTAACAACTAATGATTGGGTAAGTATAGAAGATTCTGGAGTAACTAATTTAAATGGAGTTTGGAAAGTTACTGTAACTTCTGATAATAGTTTTACAATTAATTGTGTGAATAATGTTGCTTCGGCTACTACCACCGCTGGAACTTTAACCGATGTAACAATAAGAACAGGTGTTAATATTCAAGATTTTGAATTCGATGCAACTGATTGTTATATGGGTTCTAATGGTGCTACGGCTTTAGAAACTAGAAGGTCTTCTCAGTTTATGGGAGAGATACATGAGTTCGCCATTACTAAAGAATATAAAGATAATTTTCAAACCATTGATACTTTAGTTCCTAATTATAGAAATACATTACTTTACTTTAGATTTGAGGGGGAAAATGTATGACCACAGTTGGTAGTTTTACGGAGGCTTCTTGTGATACTAATTATACTTCCGGTTTATCTGATGGTTCAACCACAAGTGTAAGACATATAACTCATACTGCTAATGCAAGAATAGTCGTTGGTTCGGGGGTTAGTGGAACAGGAATACCTACTGGAACTTTTATAGTAAAAAAGAATACTGCAACTTGTTTTACAATAAGTGCTGATACTACGGCTACAAATACAGATACTACTCTCACCTTTTCTAATATAGTTAATGTTTTTGCTATGGGTAAAGGCACTACAGAAGGTACTGAAAGTGAGGCTAAAATAAATAAAACTGCTGATAGTGTAGCAAATTATACTGGAAATTTTTTAGAAAGTGCAATATATAAAACGCCATTAAATCCTTTATTATCAAGAGGAATGGTAAGTTTAGATTTTGCAGATTTTACAATGGTTAGTAATGCTACTACAATTAATAGTTATGAAATTCATAAGGCAGATAATACTACATTGACTAATGCTAAAACTGGAATTAATCAATCTAATAGTTCTACTCAAACTTATTCAGCAGTAAATAGAAAATATCCTGATTCAACAACAATTGACACCCATTTATCTAATTTAGCGGTGACAAGTGGAAACACATTAAAAATTTATGATTTTTTAACTCAAACAGGGCAAAAATTAGTTCATGAAAGAACTCTAATAAATGAAACATTAACTGCTATTGATAATATAGTAACAGTAGATTCTGCATCTAATTTAATTGTTGATGATATAATTATTGTAAATAATGAAGAAATGTTAATTACAGGAATATCTTCTCTTAATTTATCAGTAATAAGGGGTTATAATAATACAGAAGCGGTGGCTCATGCTGATGATAGTTATGTTTTTGAAAAAGAAAGAATAGATAGTTTATGGGTATTAATTTATTCTGATGACCCTAATAAACACCATTTTGCTAAAATAACTGAATTATTAGAAGATGATGTTTATGGCGATAGAATAGAATTTACACCATCTCTTGGAGTGGATATACTTAAAGATACTAAATTTGCTATATTTACTTCTTATGATAGTAATATGCCTAAAATAGATTCAGACAATCAAACTTTAGTTGCTTGTGCTTATGGATTACAATCAGATAGTTCTAATCTTCGTCATTATCTAAATACTCATGTTTCTCGCCCATTCTTTTATTTCCTAAATGGAAAGGATAAATTAGAACCAGCCACAAGATATGTTCTTAGAAGTTCTTCTTGGAATGGTTCTTCTCATACTTACACTTATAGCACTTTTTTAACAGAGCAAGAATATAGCACAGATATTATTGATTCCGGTCCATATACAATGGAAGCAACTTTAGTTGATATGTTATATAAAGCAGATAATCCTGCGGCTATGAATTTCTTAGAATATACAAGTAATAATTTAGCATTAACTAATGGAACTCCAGATACAGTTACCATTGCTACTGATGGTAGTTTTGCCTTAGTAGATTCTTCTTTAGGAACTTATACTAATTTAGATGGAACAGAAGGAACTGACTGGGGATTAACTGGTATATTAAGAGACTCAAGATTTACTCTTGATGGCGCAGAAGCAGATACTTATTGTTTAGATAGTGCTACGGATTCTACTGTTACTACTTTAACTATGGATGCCGCAGATTTTTCCGGTGCTTCTACTTCTAATGATTTAAGAATTAGATTCTTAGCCCATGCAGTTGATTTAGACCACAATAAGATGTATTGTTCCATTGATTCTACTAACCATTTAAAACATTCATTTAGAATGGCACATAGACCTAATGATGATGGTTCCAGTTATTACGGTCATAATATAGGACAGACTCGTTATTTACATTATACTGATTCCCCATTAACAAATACAATTATTCCTAATGCTCTGGAAATGATTGATTATGAATCAGTTACAGCAACAGGGGGTTATGTTGATATTGTATTAGCAGACACTCAGAAAATTCTTGCTAAAAAAATGAAAGAAGGCGACCCTATTTATATTCATCAAATATTTGCTACAGAAGAAATAGGTAAATCAAGAAATGAACCAATAGGAACTGTAGAATATTCAACAACTAATTCAAATATAAATGATATTAATGCTGTAGATTTAGGAAGTAAAAATGATTTAAGATTTTTATTAAGTTCTCCTATTCCTAATAGTAAAACACTTACATCAAGTAGATATGACCCACTATATGATACCTTTACAGTAAATGCATCTGGAACATTATATCATTTCACTCCAAATTATATAGTAAATAAAAGTGGTAGTTTATCTGATGAACAAGTAATGAGAATTATTAGATGGAGAAAACAAGATGATACTGAATATAAATTGGCTACCACTACCGATTTATCTACTGTTCCAAATTTTAGCACTACAGCATATAGAAGTAAGTATTCATTTTTAGTAGATAATATAATTTCTCAAATTCCTACAGATACAGATATGTCTAATTATATTTTAGATTATAATGGAGCGACTGCTCCTACTAATTGGAATAGAAATGTAAGAGATTTTCAAACCGTTATTGAAAATAAAAACCCCTCTGATAATACAAGACCAACAATTAATATTGGTGAAATTTCTTTAGAAAAAGCAAGTTCAAGTAGAATTAATGATATTAATTTAGTTTTAAGAGGAGGCCAAATGACTGGTCATAGAATTAAAGTTGAATATGGAGATAAAGATAATAAATTCTTAAAATTAAAACCTCATCTTAAAGATGAAAGATTTTTAGAATCTTATAATAGAACTGATTATCTTCCTTATGCTGATAAACTTTCTAATGTATCATTATATGGTTATCCTATTAATAGTGATTTTGATGCTGGTGGAAGTTTATATCGTTATAATATTGAACAATCTCCAGCCTCTATAACAAATACTCATGTTAGAGGAGTAGTATCTTATTTAGATTATTTCGCAGGTCAATTTGATATAGAAAAAAGAATATTTAGTGGAATAATAGAAAGTATAGAACAAGTAATTGAAGATGGAATGTTTAAATTAAAAATAAAAGGTAGAAATAATATTGCTAAATTATTAGGGCCAATAGTTAATAAAGATTTTAAATTTACAGAAGATATTGTTTATTCTACTGTTGGCCCAATAGAAAGAATGAGTATGTTAGGAACTATTAATCGCCCAGATAATGGTGTATATGAAGTAGGGACTACTGTTATTGAAGTTCTTGAGCAAGGTTCTCAAGCATCTTTAACTCCTTTAATTGGGGATTTATTATTTACATCTCAAGGAGTATTTATTGGTAGAATATTTTCTTTTACAGTATCAACTAATGATTATGATATTACTTTAGAAGAAGGGATTCCTACCAGATTAAAAGAGGGAGAAACAATAATGTTTTCTCCTAAATGGACTAATACTTCTGATGTAATTCCTTTAGAATTAGATGATATATCTAATACATCATCTAGAGTGGAACAATATATTAAAGGTAATACGGTTAGTTTTGCTAAAGCAATGAGTTCTAATCCTTATATTACTACGAGAGTTAATTCTTTATTAGGAGCAGGGAATAAGGGAGTTATTTTCACTGATGGGCGTAATTTAACTTTAAGTAATTCTAAGGCACCATATAAAGATGGAGATACTTTAGTTGGAACATCAAGTGGAACTCACCCATTAGCCAAAGGTTACAGTATTAATTCGATAGATAAAGTTGATTATGATTTTCCTTTTTATTGTCATTTAGCAGATGAAATTACTAATAAATATACTATTGATTATGTTAATTTACATACTGTAAATTCTTTAACTGAATATGATATAATTAATATAAATTCAAAAGATAAAGAAACAATTTTAGAAGTTGCTCCAATTTGCCCTGCTGTTTTTGCAAGAGTAGATAATAACCCTTTAGATAGTAGAGATAAATATTTACTAACTGTTGGTGATTTTCCAGATACGCAAGTAAAAGGATATAGTGGAATATTCCAATTTTCTACTTGGATTGAAGAACTTAATGAAGGAGATTTTATCTTTGATTCTGATGGTAATTTATTTGGAAAGATTATTGATATAAGTGCAGGTTCAAGCGATGGAATATCTAACAATAGAATAGCATTTACTTTGGATAGGCCACTATTTAAATCAGTAACAAGTAGTGAAGCAATTTACAAATATTATGGTGAAGCCAGTCCACCTCAATATTTAGCGGGAACTTTAATTAAATTTGAACAAAATACTGACGTACACTCATTTGGGTCAGCCGCATTCCAAATTGGTAGAATAAAATCAACTAATCCTACTACATATACATTTTTAAGAACATTAAAACAAGGAATGAGAATTAAACTTGAACAACAAGATGCAAGTAAAGGCCATACTAGTCTTAATGGAGTATTTACAGTTGGTTATGTATTTGAAGATGAAGTATTGCAGTTGGGTGAAGTCATTTTCTTTACCAGAAAATTAGATGGAACAAATATAACTGGTTCAAGTGGTCAAGGTGTATTTGAAAATGATACTACGGGCCAAGATGTAAAAATAACTGTATTAACAGATTATTTTACTCAAGGGTTATATTTCTTAAATACGCAGGGATTGAGTCAAGGTGGTGTTTTGACTTTAACTAATCCGATTTTATCCAGCCCTAATGCGGCTGAAACTGTAGGTAGACAAACTTGTAAACCTATTAAATGGGCAGGGGGTATTTATCATCATATTACAGATAGTAGCGTAGCGGCAAATGCAAGTGGTGCATACACCCCCACTTATTCATCTATTTATTCTGATGTAATTGATAGATATGGTAATACTAAATGGAGATATTTCGGTTTACAAAAAGGCCAATATCTATCTTATATTAATAGAAGAAGAAAAGATGGACAAATAAAAGAGGCATATAATACTGAAAAAGGTAGAGTGAATGGATATGCTACTGCTTATAGAATTGCTGATGCTAAATATGGTAAAAATAGATTGATGAAATATCCTTATGGTTATCATAATAATGATTTTGCTTGGTCAGTTACACATGCGGGTTTAACAACTGCTTCCGCTTATACAACAGATATTTCATTATTTAGTTTTAACAGTGGTTCGGGCGACCCCGCTACTAATATGTATAAAATTCACCCCTATTTCTTGGAACATCTTTCACCAGAATCAAGAGATTTTAGACCTGTAACTGGTAGTAATTTTGCTGATTTTAATAAACATGGAACTACTATTACTTCTCCAGAAAACTCAAGCCATGAAGTGTTATCTTATCCAAGATATATGCCGAGAATACATGATAAT
>Ga0098047_10000090_pt1 | contig 34081 bp, 40 predicted proteins | sample 12_taG_FD_92585 | JGI IMG/M metagenome (GOLD analysis project Ga0098047, IMG submission 92585) | Marine viral communities from the Subarctic Pacific Ocean - 12_ETSP_OMZ_AT15267 metaG | ecosystem: Environmental > Aquatic > Marine > Oceanic | place: Subarctic Pacific Ocean | collected 2015-01-16 | reverse complement strand
CCCGTTGTGGACACATCTCTTGCGAACAATTCTTTGAGACTAAAGGAAACACTGATAAGCGTTCTGCAAATTAAAGGAAATTAAAGAAAAATTAAAGGAAACCAACCATGACGGATGAAGAACTTAAAAAGAAACTGCGATACACTGTCAACCACGGAATGTTTCGCGCAGAGGATGCCGGAATGAAGGTTTCGTTCTCCGAAATCCTAAACCGCATCGAACAGCTTGAGGCCGAGAACGCTAGGTTCAAAGAGGCTCTCGAAGAAATAGCAGAAGAAAGCGACAGTGGCCGGTGCGACGGCCTGCCTGAGCCGTGCCCAGCGCATGAAGACGTAGTGATGTGGCTACGCGCACGCGAAGCACTAAAAGGAACCGACGATGACGGATGAAGAACTGAAGAATAAATTGCTGATGTTTTCAGGGCCGTTTGGCTGGCATCGCAACCCAGAAGGACCACAAGCCGTTGCCCGCATCGAAGAGCTTGAGGCATGGAAACTTGCGGTCGATCATCTGCTTGTCTCATCAGGCTGCAACACAGCGGACAGCTACAGCACACCAGCAAAGGCACTCGATGCGCTGATTAAGCAAGAGATTGCGCTGGCAAACGACCCACTGATTAACGGGGGAACCGAAGACCATGCACGATGATGCACACATGATAACGATTGCAGAACTTGAAGACGCAAAAGCCCGCATCGAAGAGCTTGAGGCTGAGAACGTTAGGTTGCGAAAAGCATGGCACCGCTTCGACAAGGCTATGGCCTTCTATCCAAATAATTCCGCTATCACCCTCATTGCTAGCAAAGCCTGGAAAGCAGCCTACGATGACGAATGAAACGCACCGAGATTCTATTGCCGAAATCCTAGAGCGTATCGCTAAGGAAGGTTTACCGAACCCCAGAGACTTAGATGTGGCGCTTGACGCAATCTTGTCCGAGGAAAGCGCCTACATCAACAGACTAGAGGCTCGCATCGAAGAGCTTGAGGCTAAGAACCTTAAACTAGGCAAAATCCTCGAAGAAGACAACAGCCTATATCAAGTCACAAGAAGATCGCTTGAGGCTCATATTCGAGTGCTGTTGCTTAACGACCCGAACTACATAATCTCAGACGGTGGGCATTGCGTACTCGATCAATGGCGGCATGAGGCAAGACACACCCTGCAAATCAAAGGAACCGACGATGGAGATTAGAGACTTGGACGAGTGGGGTTCGGTTGAATACGTACTCTCTAAAAAGGAATGGGACAAGATACAAACTCGTATCGAAAAGCTTGAGACTGAGAACGCCAAATACAGTGTAATGCTAGACGATATTTCGTACTCGTTTTCAATTGCACCCGTACACCTGAAAGGAACCGACGATGAATGATGATGTTAAATCAACTATTATTCTTGCTGCGGGAATTATGTCAGCCTGGACATCACCCGCATGGATACTGTTTATTTTGGCAAGTATTTTTTGAGACGAAAGGAACCGACGATGGAAGATGAATACGCTGTTTACAAAGAGAAATGGGACAAGATGCAACCCCGCATCGACGAGCTTATGAAAGGAGGTGACAATATCTAAATTCTTGAGGCATGAAGCCTGTCCGGAGTGCGGCAGCAGCGATGCTCTCGCGATATATGAAGACAACGTTCATTGCTTTTCTTGCGGGTTCCACTCAGAAAACATTGAAGAATATACAGGAGAAAATATGTCATCAAACAAGCCAACAGGTGACAGCACTATCTGGCCCGTGCCCGAGAAGGCCATGGGTTCCATCAAGGAGAGGGGCTTGTCCCTCTCTACTGTGCAGAAGTACAAGGTAGGAGTATCAGACGACCCCGACAATGACGTAGAAGCTGTGTTCCCTCGCTTCGATAAGGAGAGTGCACACGTAGCTAACCAAGTCCGCACCTCAGGTAAGGGTTTCTTTATCCAAGGTAACATCAAGGATGCTATCTTGTTTGGACAGAATTTCTTCCCTGAGGGTGGCAAGAGTATCACGATTACTGAGGGTAACTATGATGCTATGGCCGCCTTCCAGATGACGGGTAGCAGGTTCCCTAATGTAGCTGTAATGTCTGCAAGCTCAGCAAAGAAAGAGGTTGTTGATTCGTTCGAGTATCTGGACTCGTTCGGCGAGATTGTCATCAACTTCGACTCAGACGAGCCGGGGCAGAAAGCTGCAAAAGAGGTTGCCAACCTGTTTGATCCGGGCAAAGTCCGTATCCTCAAGCTGCAACAAGGCAAGGATGCTAACGATTACCGGATGGGAGGCCTCGACAAGGAGTACATCAACGAGTGGTTCCGCGCCCCTACCCACAAGCCTGACGGGTTGCTGGTGGGCTCTGAGATGTGGGAAGATATTATCAACCACAAAGAGCCTGAGTCCGTGCCTTATCCTTGGCAAGGTCTCAACGAGAAGACCTATGGGATGCGAGAGTCTGAGGTTACTCTCTTGCTCGCTGACACAGGTGTAGGTAAGACAACCGTGTGTAAGGAGATCGAGTACCAGATTCTGACCGACGAGAAGCTCATCGAGAAGGGCCACGGAGTAGGGTTCCTCCACTTCGAGGAGCCTAAGTACGACACTGCTATCGGGCTGATGTCCCTCCACAACAACAAGCCTTATCACCTTCCTGATACAGAGAGAACTGAAGAGGAGCTGCGAGATGCTTTTGACGCTGTTATTAATAACAACCGCGTTGTTGTGTGGGATCATTTTGGCAGCAACGATGTTGAAACTGTCCTTGCTAAGATACGCCACATGGCAGCAATGGGGTGCAAGTATGTGGTTATTGACCACCTTAGCATTATTGTCTCCGATCATTCTGGTGATGAGCGTAAGCAGCTTGATGAGATTAGCACTAAGCTGAAGACCCTTATCATGAACCTAGGCATCCATGCTGTTTGCGTTATCCACGTCAACAGGCAGGGACAGGCGAGGGGCTCTGCTGGACCGGAGCAGATTGCTAACACAACTATCCGTCTTGAGCGAGACAAGAAAGAACCTGATAGCTGGCGTCGAAACGTGACCACAATCACGGTCGAGAAATGCAGGCTGACAGGACGCACAGGAGTAGGGTGCTATCTGTATTACAACGATATGACTCACAGGCTGGAAGAGATTACTGACCGTGAGCTTATTGACCAGTACGAACAGGGAGGCTCTATGACAGGTAACGAGTTTGCTGCATTAGGAGAATAGGACGTGTACCTAGATTACAAAGAACATAAAGCAGGTGTTTACGTAATTGATATTGAGGCTGACAGCCTGACACCCAGTGTCATCTGGGTAATGTGCTGGAGGAATCTATTGACAGGTGTGACAGGAGAGTTGATAGGAGTTGACGAGATCACCGAGTGGCTCGACAGCAAACCTGATTCCCTGTTCATTGGTCACAATATCCTCGGCTATGATGGGCCTGCAATCAACAGGCTGTGCAACTCTTCTGTAATCCTCAGCGCCAAGAATTGCATAGACACGCTTGTCCTCAGCACTCTTTACAGCCCCTCTCTAGATGGAGGCCACAGCCTTGATGCGTGGGGTGAGAGACTGGGAGAGCTTAAAACTCAGTTTAACGACTGGTCTAAACTCTCTGAGGATATGATCGACTACTGCCACCAAGATGTCAAGGTGACAGCTCGATTGTTTGTACGTCTGATCAAGACTATGGACCGCATCGGATTCGAGGAAGGTTCCATCTGGATTCAGCATAACATTACAGAGGTCATTAAATGGCAACACAAGAACGGATTCAATTTCAACATTCAGGGGGCGGTTGCCCTCCTGTCACAATTACGCCAGAAGGAGGCAGAGTTAGTCGATGAAGTCAGAGAAATTTTCCCCGCCACTCGAACGTTTGTTGCTCGAAGACGAGCTTTCAAGAAAGATGGGCAACCTACAGTTCAACATCTCAGAGATAAGGCTCGATATATATGCACGGGAGTTGACCGAGAAGGATACTACGAGGCATTTGAGGATGTTGAGTTCAACCTTGGATCACCTAAACAACGTGTTGATAAGCTTCTATCCTTGGGCTGGAGACCCCGAACCTTCACCAAAAAAGGAAACCCCAAGCCCTTCGACAAAGGAGACTTGAGCCCTTGCTTGGCTGACTTCCTAGAGGAGAACCCTGTACCTCAGGTGAGGCTGATTGCTACATGGATGGCTATCAATGGTCGCGCCAACATGGTCAACACTTGGATTGAGGAGTATAACGATGACACAGGATGTATACACGGGAAGATATTTGTTGCAGACACCCTCAGGTTCCGCCACCAAGCCCCCAATACAACTAACATTCCCTCCGTCCGAGCTGATAAAAGGACGGGTCAGCCACTTCGAGGAGAGGCCGGTCTTTTCACCTACGAGTCTCGTGATCTATGGACAGCAAGAGAAGGAAGAGTTCTTGTTGGAACTGACGCGGCGGGCTTGGAGCTTAGAATGCTTGCTCACTATCTCAATCGACCAGACTTTACCGATCAGGTCGTTAACGGTGACCCACATCAATACAATGCTGACCTCGCCGGAGTTACCAGAAGTGAGGCGAAAACACTTATCTATGCTATCCTCTATGGAGCGAGCGGCGCTAAAATAGGTAAGACCATGGGGTTCCCTGTATTCAAGCGTGTGAGCAGGTCAGGGTTTAAGTTTGAGGTATCCCCAGAGGGAGATGCTTTGAAGGAGTTGTTCCTAGAGAAGCTGGGAGCACAGGAGCTAGTACAGGAGTGTCAACATGAGCAAAAGAGAGGACGACTATCTCTCTGCGATGGGAGCTGGGTGGTATGTTCAAGTCCCCACAAAGCCCTCAATTACAAACTTCAAGGTGGTGGTGCCCGAGTCATGGCTCTCGGTTCCATCCTTCTCGAAAAAGATATTCGCCGCCTTGAACTCGATTCCCTCAAAGGTGGAGACATCCACGATGAATGGCAGTACGATGTACGTAGGGAACATGGAGAGCGGCACGGTCACGCAGCGGTTAAGGCTCTTCGTAAGTCTGGAGAATATCTGCGACTTAACGTCCCGCTCGACGGAGAAAGCAAGATCGGATTAACATGGGCAGAGACCCACTAAAATAAAAAGGAAAAAGTTGTTGACATAGACAGATAATCTGATATACTAGTGGTATAGGGTATAGGCCCTAAGCAGAGATAAACAAGCAGAAAGAATAAAAGATATATGGCAAAGAATACTATTGTTTTCGTAAAAGGGACCCTCTACTGGCCTAAGATTGTAGGCAAGCAAGCTCTTGTATCTAACTACGATGGGGATGGTCGAGAGTGGACGTTTGAGCTTGAGCCCGAGAACGTCCAGTTCCTGAAAGACAATCGCTTGCTTGACCGGTTGAAAGACCCGATGGCATACGCTAACAAACTACAGAAGAAGTACGACGACTATGGTGAGGAGGAAGTTCTCGAGAAGCTGGAGAAAGCTAAGTCCTCAGCAGAGGGGCGTGGTAACTATCTCATGATTCGCAAACCTGAGCTTACTAAGAACGGTGAAGAGAACGATTCATTCCGCATCTATGACGATCAGAACGAACCGTGGGGTGACGAACGCCTTATTGGTAATGGCTCCAAGGCTGACTGTAAACTCAAGATTGTAAACTGGGGTCCGGGCAAGAAGAGTAGCATCTATTGCATGGCACTCCGTATTACTGATCACGTCTCTTTCGAGAGTGACGAGTTTGCTGCTATGGACCGAGGCAAAGAGAGCCCTAAGAAAGACTCCCCTGCCAAGGCTAAAGCTAAACCTAAGACGAAGAAAACAGCAGTAGAGCTGGACATGGACGACGACGACATCCCGTTTTAATCGTTCGTGAATAACTAAGAGTCTCCTTCACGGTACCCGCAGCGTGACTGGAGTAGGAGCCATAAGTCCTTTTGTAGGCCGGTTACTGTGGGACAGTTTTATAGGAGCGATATGTGGATAAATACTATTTCCGAGTAGAGGTTGAGAGAGTGGTGAGAGACACTATGCTTGTAGCACTTGACGCCTCTGATCTAGAGTCTGCTAAGAGGCGGGCTTGCTCCGCAGCAGAGACCTACCCGGAAGGTACTCCAGACGTATCCTCTATGTACGTAGAGAACAGAGAGTCTGTTACAGACAGCGCCACCTTTGTAGAAAGAATGATTGCTATCAACAATGAAAAATCTTGAAGACCTCCCCAACGACGCATATGAACTGAAAATTCTTGAAGACCTTCCCAACGACGTATATGATCTGTTCGATCCTAATAAGCAACACGAAGCAAGCGAGGAGTTGTTAGATGAAATGTGTGCAAACCTTAAAGACATCTTGCGTTCTCGCCTTGCTCGTGCTCCTGACCGTTCAGGCGGGGCTATCAGGTTTTCCGCACTTGGCAAACCAGACAGGCAGATATGGTTCGATTCACGACCCGACCCATCACGTGACGAGTCCTTAGAACCTAAGACCTTTCTCAAGTTTCTCTATGGCGATGTGATTGAGCAACTGTATCTCTACCTAGCTAAAGAGGCAGGCCACAAGGTTTCTGACGAGCAGAGAGAGGTAGAGGTAGACGGAGTGAAGGGACACATTGACGCTATTATTGACGGCGTTGTTGTTGACCTGAAGTCAGCGTCTAGCTTTGGATACAAGAAATTCCAGCACAACACAGTTGAAGAGGATGATCCATTCGGCTATGTAGCACAGCTTGCAGGCTATGCTAACGTGCTTACACCGGGGCAGCCCGCAGCATGGTGGGGAGTTGACAAGTCCTCGGGTGACAATTGCATCAGCCCCTTGTCCTCTATGGTTATCTCATACCACAAGCCTGAGGACCGTATTAAAGAGTTGAAAGAGGTGGTCGCCTCGGAAGAGATTCCGCCTCTATGTCATGAGCCTGTTCCAGATGGTAAGTCTGGTAACATGAAACTGCCTGTAGCTTGCTCATACTGTAAGTACAAGAGACGGTGTCATCCCGATCTTCGTACCTTTATCTACAGCACAGGCCCTCGGTTCCTTACTACTGTAGCCAAGGAGCCTAACGTACCGGAAGTAACTAATGAAGTTTAGAAGTAAGTACGAGAAGACAGTTTACGGCAATGCCGATGGGCGTAAGATCGAATACGAGCCTGACGACGCTAAGTTGCATTACGTGACACCTTCTAATTACTACCCAGACTTCCGTATTAAAAAGAACGGGATTCTGATTGAGACCAAGGGGTACTTCAAGCCTCGAGACAGAGCTAAGATGCTCCGAGTGAAGAAAGCTCACCCTAAGGCAGACATCAGATTCCTGTTCCAACGACCCAATAACCGGCTAACCAAGTCTCCCAACTCCTTGACGTACTGGCAGTGGGCAGAGAAGCACGGCTTCCCTTGGGCAGAAGGAGACCGCATCCCTGAGGCGTGGTTCAAAGAAAGGAAATAAGACTTGGATAGACAACCTAAGATTCTAGTAATCGACATCGAGTGGAAACCTGCTCTGGCTTACGTATGGCGTATGTGGAAGGAGAACATCCAACCTGACATGCTGGTAGACCACGGAGGTATGCTTTGCTTCTGTGCTCATTGGTATGGCAGTGAAGAGTTCATGTTCTACTCAGAGTGGGACGACGGACGCAAAGGAATGGCAGAAGCTGCTAAGCACCTGCTAACCGAAGCTGACGCTGTGGTCCACTACAACGGCATCAAGTATGACATCCCCAAGATCAGGGGTGAAGTTGTGCTTGCAGGCCTTGAACCCTTCCCTCAAGTAAGCCAGATCGACCTCCTCCGGACGGTCAAGACCTTCGGGTTCAACATGAACCGTCTAGCTTACATCGGCCCCTTGCTTGGGCTCGAGAAGAAGCGGGAGCACGAAGGCTTCCTCCTCTGGAAGAAAGTGATGGCAGGGGACGAGGATGCTCAAGAGAGGATGAAGGACTACTGCGTTCAGGATGTTAACCTGACAGTGCAATTGTATGATCGCATCAAGCCGTTCATCAAGAACCACCCTCACCTCAGGGCCTCACCGGAGGGGACTCTTTGTCCTACCTGTGGCTCGGAGCACACCCACAAGCGCGGAGCTCGGTATACCCGCATGTTCCGCATTCAACGTAATCAGTGTTCAGACTGCGGTTCGTGGTTTGATACCACAAGAACCAAGATTAAGAACCACGATGGATGAAGAACTGAAGAAAGTTATAGCCGACTTCTACACCCCAGAGGAATTAGTAGGACTCCTGCCGATTCTCTCTGAGGGTGCGTTCCTTGAGTTGATAGATGCCCTTGAGGACGAGATTGCAGAAGTAGAACAAGAGATTAAAGAGGAGATGGGTTACGATGACGACGAGTAATGAATGGGTGTATTTTGAACCCCAATATGATGGGAGTATCCCTGAGTACATTCGAGACCATCCCTCGCGTTATAGGCAAGATGAGTGGGAGGTACAGTTCAGGCATCCCTCTGTTCAAGGCGAGATCAGCCAATGGATTGTCTGCCCAAAACCAACTTGGAGGGTAGATTACGTGTACCGGTTCCGTCATGCAAAGACAGGAGAGACTTCAACCGCCCTATCCTCTCAGGAGGGAGGGTCTCATTATACTGGGGGCTCTATCCAACCTATAGAGTACATCCATGCCAACAAACTCGATTTCTTTGAAGGTAACGTAGTTAAATACGTGACTCGTCACAAGAGCAAGGGAGGGGCAGAGGACATCCGAAAGGCTATCCACTACCTCGAAATGCTGTTAGAATTAAACTATAAGGAGGGTTGATTGAGCCTATTCAAATCAAAGCCACAGCCGTTTGAAGAGGCTGTGAAGGAGTGGGACTCTGTGACTCTCCTAGAAAACTTGAAGACAATCCTGCAAACTATCAACAGCGGGGTTGCTTTCATCTATGATGATGAGGACCTAATAATGGGCTATCGAATTATGTTCGGAGACGAGGAGAACCACTTCGTGTCTGACCCTGTTATGTTCGACTGGCCTATGCAACACATGCCGATGCCAGAGGCTCTACAAGGATTTATTAATTAATGGAACAGCACGAAGAATTTGATTTCGCTTTGAATGAAGCGTCTATTTATTTCGAGGGTGGCAATCTGGTTGTGGCGTATGAGGAGGATACTAAGACTCTCAAAGTGTCTATGTCCGATCAACAGATCGCCCTGACTAAACAAGTCCTCGCCCAAGGAGACTTCTGGACAGCATGGCTAGGAGCAGTAAGTAACGCAGTAGATAAGGTACAAGCAGAGAATGGCTATCAGTAATAAAAACTCATCCCCTTTCCCCTCCTCATACGAGGAGTTTATTTATAAGAGCCGGTACGCCAAGTGGATTGAGGAGGAGGGACGCCGAGAGGAGTGGCCTGAGACTGTAGACCGGCTTGTGAGTTATTACGCAGACAAGGTAGGGTTGGCGGATAAAATCCGGATTCAGCTTAGCGAAGCTATCTACAATCTAGAAGTCATGTCCTCCATGAGAGCCCTCATGACCGCTGGTCCTACCTTGGACCGGTGTAACGTACCGGCTTACAACTGTGCCTACATGCCAGTAGACAGTCCCCGATCTTTTGACGAGTGTATGTATGTGTTGATGTGTGGAACAGGAGTAGGGTTCAGTGTCGAAGATAAGTATGTTAGCGAACTGCCTCGAATTTCTGAAGAGTTCTCAAGCACAGATACGGTCATTAAGGTTGGAGATTCCAAAGAAGGGTGGTCTAAAGCTTTCCGAGAACTCATCTCTCTGCTCATTGCAGGTCAAGTTCCTCGGTGGGATGTCAGCAAGGTTCGCCCTGCAGGAGCCCGACTTAAAACTTTTGGCGGACGAGCTTCGGGTCCTCAACCTCTTGTTGACCTCTTTGAGTTCTCCGTCAACCTGTTCATGGGTGCAGCAGGACGACGACTTACTTCACTCGAATGTCATGATCTCATGTGCAAAGTCGCCGACATTGTGGTGGTCGGAGGTGTCCGTCGATCAGCGATGATCTCCTTGTTCGACTGTACCGATGATCGAATGTCTCGTGCTAAGATGGGCCAATGGTGGGCTGATAACCCTCAACGAGCCCTTGCCAACAACTCAGGAGTATATGAGAACCGTCGGCCTGACCCCGGCTTCTTCATGCAGAAATGGAATGAACTCTATGACAGTAAATCAGGAGAGCCCGGCTTCTTCTCTCGAGCTGCGTGTCAGTCAATCGCAGGACGCAATGGACGACGTGAGACAGAGCATGACTTCGGTACGAACCCTTGCTCAGAAATTATCCTTAGACCCTTCCAGTTCTGCAACCTTACAGAGGTTGTTGTTAGGCCACATGATACGGTACCAGACCTGCTCCGAAAGGTACGTCTTGCGGCTATCCTTGGAACCATCCAGTCTACGTTCACAGACTTCAAATACCTGAGAAAGAAATGGAAGGACGCTTGCGATGAAGAAAGGCTTCTCGGAGTATCGCTCACGGGTATCTGCGATAACATCGAGCTGGCTGGAAATTCATCTGTCTTGGATGAACTCCGGCAATGCGCAGTGGATACCAACAAAGAGTGGGCCGCTCTCTTGGGCATCCCGCAATCGGCTGCTATCACCTGTGTTAAGCCTAGCGGAACTGTGTCTCAACTTGTTGACTCTGCCTCTGGTCTTCACACTCGTCACAGCGATTACTATCTACGAACTGTTCGAGCTGACAATAAAGACCCTGTTACGGACCTACTGAAGGCCGAGGGAGTATATAACGAGCCTTGCCACATGAAGGGAGATACAACGACTATCTTCTACTTCCCTATGCGCTCACCTGAAGACTGTATTACCCGAGAAGATCAGGATGCTATTCAGGCTCTGGAGCTATGGAAGACTCTTCAAGAGAGTTGGTGTGAGCACAAGCCTTCTGCGACAGTGAACGTCAAGGAAGAGGAGTGGCCCCGAGTAGGAGCATGGGTGTACGATAACTTCGACATCCTATCAGGCGTGTCCTTCCTCCCGTTTGATGGAGGCACGTACAAGCAGGCCCCTTACCAAGCTATCAGCAAGGAGGAGTACGAAGCTTGGATTAAGGAACACCCCCCAGTCGAGATTGACTGGTCTCGATTACCTGAGTTCGAGAAACAGGATTCTACAACCGCCTCACAGGAGCTTGCATGTACCGGCAACTCTTGCGAGATTATTGATATTGAAAGGAGTGAGAACGATGGATGACCTTGTTGAAACCTTCCGTCTGTATATGACCGAAGAGATGTCGCTAGAGTTTAAGCGATGGCATATGTTTCTAGCAGTTGCAGTTGCCTTGGCTTTATCTCTGAGCACCTGAGCAAATAAAAAAGGGCCCCTAGGATATTCTCCTAAGGGCCCTTTTCTTTTATCTATATTTGTTTAAGGGACAAACCCAATTGTGATCTTGTCCCACAGGAAAGCTACAGTAGCTCCTAAGCCTGAGAAGAAGAACCCTAGGGATGTAAATACAAACCTCCCTTTCGTCTGCATGTCTCGGACCTCGTTACCGATCTCCCTGACTCTGCTTGCCTCCTCATTGATGGTGGTCTGAACGTCCTTGAACCTCCGATCCATCTTGGCCTCTAGAGCGTCAAGCCGGTCTAACACCATATCAAATAACTCCACACTAGAAGGCTCTGTACCGCTACGTTTACTCATCGCCCACCTTCCCGATAGTGTGATCAGCAACTCCGTGGTACTTTTCGACTGTTCTCATACCTGCAATACCTAACATACCAGTTAAGACTGTGACAAGAACGCTGTTGTCTAGGACAGGGAACTCACCCGCATAACCCAGCATCTTAGCGCCGAACCTCAGTAAAGGCTCTACGACGGCAGCATACGCTAGGCCTACACCTCCGGTCCACCCAATAAACGGTCTCCATCCGGCAACAAAGACATGGCGATGCTGAGCCTCCGCCTTGTTGACTTCAATCTGAGCCATAGTTTCTTCATGTATTCTCTCATCAGCTTGGTCAGCCAGTTCTTTGAGTTTGAAATTGATCTCATCTCGTTTATCCTTATCAACCACTATTTCACTGATCAGATCGTCAATGCCAATACCTTTGATAATATCGCTTACAATAGGAATAGGCATCTGTTTAATCATCCTTCAGCATGTTAGAGATGTCCACACTCTTCGCACTGGACCAGTCCGGTGAGTAGGAAGGCTTACTCACCCGTTCGTACACAGTAGCGTTAAGCCTGTCGGACCACTTACCATCGAAGAAGAGATCACGCTCTGCCTCACGACGGGGGATAATCTCTTTAGGGCTCCTCCAGTTCATGAACTCCTTACGCGAGTCTTCCATGTTGCCTGCTAAGTAGCTTTTAACCCACTGAGCACTGCGGATACTTCCCGTGTTGTAGTGAAAGGACACAGCAGCAGCGAGCTCGTGTTCCTTTAAGTCACCCCCTAGCGTCTCTACAACGTCAGGCATGTACTTAGTTTCTACAAGCCACTTAAACACCTCCAGAGCCCTCTCAACAGTGGACGGGTTGTCTTTGTATCGAGGATAGACTTTGTGACCTGAAGAGTTAGTGACACCAACCCCCCAAGTCCAAATCCCTCTTGAGTCTTTGTAAGCTTCTAGTACGATCCCCTCATGCTGAGCCAGTTCAAGCAAAGAACGGGAAGTTAGATTTGTTTTGCAACTCATTCAGATATTCCTAATTCTGGGAGGACCGCCTTCTTGGCCTCAGTCCTCGCTTGTTTCTTTGCTTCTTCGATTATAGTCTTCTTCTCCTGATCCGAGAGGTTGACCCAACTTTCATCAGCAACAAAGGGTTCGAGGTACTGGGTGAAATACTGATTAAGGTATCCCTTCCAGAGCTCTTGAGCCTCGTCACTAAGATATACATACCCGCCCCGAGCCTCTATCAGCTCGTTGGTGCCATCCTCTATGTCCTTCATGCTGAAGAACTCAGGAGCTTCTAGCTCTTGATCGGGGTCGATCATACCGGGAACGTAAGTCTGAGTACCTACCCCGAACAACCCCGGAGCAGCCATCAGGCCACCCATAGCCAGACCTTCTTCTTGAACCATCTCATAAGCATCTTGGAAATACATAGGAGTCAGACGAGAAGCTACAGCCGAGACTAGCTCTGTCTCTTCACCTATAGCGTTCTCCCCTGAGAGCATGTCAAGCACAAACGAAGCGTTAGGAGAGGCCTTGTTCCGGATAAAATCGCCGCCCATTTCTAGGGCGCTGGTTTTGTCGCGATCAGGGGTGGGCTTAACAGGGTCAATGTTACCGCCGAGCAAGGCTTCGACGACCCACTCTTGAGAGATGTCCCAAGCACTCTCGATCCCTGAGAAGGACTTGTAGTCCCGCACTTCACCGATAGAGTTTACACGCTGTCCAGTGAACATACGAGCACCCAGAGTGATGTACTGACCGAACCCTCCTAGAGGATCGTAACGAGTGTTCCCGATCTTCACCTTACCGAAGTCGCTGCTACGAGGATCGGACTCCACTTCAGCCTCAGGGAAAGCCATATCAATGAGGCCCAGAGTCATGGCTGCCACACCTGCAAACTTAGCACTGTTACGTAAAGCCATCTTCCTCACAGGAGGAGGCAGGTCTTTATAGAAGCCCGGATAAAGAAGCTTCAATCTAGACCACACCAGACGAGGAGAGAAGAGGGCTCCATTAAGAACTGGGGCCATTTTCTTAGCTACGTCAGGCAGGTTAGCACGACCCGTGCCTGCATTAACAACAGCCGCCAAACCTCTGAGGACTTCTGCATGATCAGCATCAGGAGCCTTACCCTCGCTCCCGCCGGACCTCATGTAGTCGTTCATTTCCTTGAAGTCCGGCAAGGTTTCTTCAAAGTCTTTAATGTACCTATCAAAGACGTCTGCACGGAGCTTGTTAAGGAAGCCGTTATACAGTCGTTCAGACTGGGATACACCCGGTATGACCTTAGCCCAGTCGCTCATGAAGTCTTCCTCACGAGAGCTGAGCCTGCCGTCAGTACTAGCGAACGCTACATCAGACATTAGCATCATGTTGTAGTTAGGACGTGTAGTAATCTCGTCCATCACTTCGTTGTAGTTGATCTCCTTGAAGTAGCTAGGCATACGAGTAACGCCTGCCCACCACTCTTTATGAGTAATGAAGTAGATGCCCTGCCTCAAAGGTGCGGATGCGTCGTAAGAGGACATCAGAGCACGAGGCATATTCATAGCTTGGATAGCGTATTGGTTACCTTTAGAAGGATCAGAGTCAGCCTTAGCAGCCTCCATGTTCTCCCTCAGGGCTTGAGCAAACCTCTTGAAACTCTCAGGATCGTCCAAGTTGGAGAAAGGATTTGGGCCGAGGTCCTTCAAGGCATCACGGATAGTGACCACACGTTTCTTCGTGTAGTCCACGTTCCGCAGAGCCCTCAAAGCACGACCAATGTCGGATTGAAGCCCGAACACAGTCTGACTCAGTTCTTGAAAAGTACCAAGAGCTTTGATGTAATCAAGCTTCTCTTGATCCGTGAAGGTACCACTGTCGATCTTAGGCTGAAGCTCAGCAACTCGATCATCCAGTTTACGCATAGCTACGTCATAACGGAACAATTTACCTGCCAGTGCTCCGGGGTCGTCACGAACCAATCGAGTCATGTCCGAAGGCTTGACACCTCGGGCGGTAACCGCTTGCATAAGATCGTCAAGGTTCATAGGCCCTTGAGCAGGATTGGCATCAATGACTCGATTTAGGAGGTTGAGAGCGTTCTCACTGTTAATCAGATCATCAGCAGTCAGGTCCTCTTCACGGATAGGGGGCCCATCTTTCTCATAGGCACCTAGCATCATGTACCTGTTGTTGCTAGGCTCCGGGTTTCCATAATCCGCTTTCCCGAGGTCTAACTCTCTGACCATAGGAGATACACTGAGGGTTCTGCGATCTCTTCCAAACTGAGGAGCGTACTTTTGCGCGAGCCCCCTGTTGTACTCCATATTGCTCACGGCATTCTGGTGGGACTTAGTATTAGGAGAAAACTTCAAGGCCCGGTTGGCGTAGTAGTCCGCCATAGCGTTGTAGAAAGAAAAAGCCTCCTCGTCGCCCATTACGTAAGAAGGCCGAACAGGCTTGCCTTTTTTATCTCGACGCACTAGGTTCTGATCAACGTATCCGCTCTCAGGGGTGCTAGGCGAGTCCCGATTATCGTTGAACGCTTTTCGCACAGGCATGAGCTCACCGCTAGGAATTGCCATGTTACGAGAGCCAGTGTTACTGCCGGTGAAGCCCTCCCTAGCGGGGCGACCTTTCGTTATGTCACGTTGAGCCAGCGCGAGAATCGAGCGAATCTCACGTTGACTGTACTCCCAGTCAGACTTGATGCCTAGCTGGCGAGCATATTTCTTAACGAGGTTGGCTATCTGGTCGAAGACTGATACAGGGAGTTCACCCCCTTTCTCTGCCATCTCAGCAAGGACTTCTTCCGTAGCACGTACAGTGTACAGAGGGCTGTCCGGGCCGCCGTAGGCATTAGGGAACCGAGCCTTCCACTTATCAACTTCCTGACGGAACTGACGAGAACCGTTCTCATAGAAGTTAGAGAGCGTGTCCTCCAGTTCTCCACGAAACCGTGTGTCAAGAGCCCCGTGACCGAGCGACTCATGGAAGACAAGAGCCCTTGTAAGCTCGTCAGGGGATACGTTCAGCCTGTCAGCCTCACGAAGAATGCCTTCAGTGTTGATGCTCACCTTGCCTGTCTCAGGGTCATAGAACCCTAAGCTAGTGCGAGGAACACTCTTGTCCATCTTGCCGAAGTTCGTGTGGACTTCAAACTCTGGAGCATTAGTCCAGCCTTCAACAGTCTCGTTAACACGAGCAACAACACCATCAACAGCAGCTTGAGACTGCTCTCGGTAAGCCTTGGTGCGACGATCCTTTGCCTCAATAGCAGGGATACCTTCGCCTTCCCTGACTTCAAGAGGAGGAGCCACCCCTTCTTCCGTACGGGGGGTCCCTTTTGCACGAGCCTTGATATTCCCGGCTACTCCCGCGCCTACATTGAGAGCCCCTTGAAGAGCGGCACCAGTACCTGCAGCAAGGATGGCTCTGTTAACGTCATAGTTATCCTGAGTGCCGTAAGCCGTTCTGACACCTTGATCTACGGCGTCCATGCCTACATTGAGAGCAGCGGCTTCGCCGAACTGACGGGCCACATTACCCATACGTGCAGCACGACTAAACGGGATAGCATCTAGAGGGCTGATACCTCCAGCAATGTTACCAGCGAGTTGAGTAACAACTCCTGCATCACTAGCCTGCACCTGAAGCTGGTCCTCGACCCCCATTCTACGGAGCTGTTCCCCGAGAACTTCATCGTGAAGAACCTCAATACGCTCTTCGTCAAGCCAAGGATACTTAGCCCTTATGTCATCTTTGGTGACGCCTCCTACACTCCCGTCAAAGAAGTCTTTAGTCCACATAGCAAGAGGGGTGGATACTGGGTTATCTGTGATACCTTGTTCCAAAGAAGCCATGAAAGCCCCCTTATCTGGATCAAGCTCAAGCTCCTCAGGATTAAACTCCCCGAGAAGCTCTCCAGCCGGGTCTTGGTATTTAACCCTGCCGTAGGGGGTCGCTTCCCCTGCTTGGACTAGGGCCCTGTGATCAGCGACAGCTTGAAGGTCTTGATCAGAGTAAGGGACTTTCCCTCTGGCGATCAGGAACTCATTAAGCTGCTCCAGCGGTACTCTGGGATTATTAGTCATCGACAGAAAGACTTCCTCATCCCGCTTAGCGATAGAGAGGAAATCACCTGAGCTATCAGCAGGGTCAATAAGACCCATCCTGTATTGATCAGGACGTTGAGGAATAGCAGCCTCTGTGGTGGCTACAGAATCTGCAAGAGACCCGAACTGTTGCTGCTGTGGCTGAGGAGCCTGCTGAGGAGCCTGCTGCTGAGGAGTCTCTTGAAGATACGCCGAGATGACCGAAGAAATCTCTTCATCGGTAGCTCCTGCAGGCCCTTCAATCTCGAAAGACTGGCCTGTCTCAGGGTTAGAGATAGAGTATTTGACGAGTTCTTCACTCAAGAGTTAATACCTTTAATTATTCGTTACGTCCCGGACGTTCCAAGTCTGGTCACCGACGATAACTGCCCGTGATGACGGAGGGGTGCCTACAGTAGAGCCGCCGCTGTTACCGCTGTTACCATTGCCCTGATTCCTCTCTCGACGCTCTTCGAGAGCTTGTCCTGCCCGAGCGTTTGCAGCGTTTCGATTAGCAGCTGCCCGATTGTTAGCATCAATTCTTTGCTGAGCTTTAGCTTCCTCGGTCATGAGTTTATTAACCCCTGCATCTCCTCCGATGAACACTTGCATCTGCTCCGGGGTCATGTCACGAGACAGTCCTAGTTCATCTAATCCGACACCCGCACGAGCTGCTGACTCTTCAATGCTTTGCATAGTTTGAGCTAAGATTTCAGGATTGCCTGACCGCATGGCTTCATAGAGAGCACCAGCTGCCCGACCTCTCATACCGCCGATAACACCGTTTCTGTCCCTCGCAGCAGTAAGATCAGTGTTTCTAACATTGTTATCTAGACGACCTTGAGAGAGCGTCTGAGCGTTGTACTGCTGGTTCATCTCCTGAGCGAGAGCGGGGTTGACCCCTGCAATACGTTCAATAGCCGATTGAGGGTCTTGAGTAAACCCTGCCATAGCGTCCGATAGACGCTCCTGACGACGCTTGGGCATGTACATAGGGTTACGACCTGCCTGAAGCAGGAAGGCGTCCCCAGCGAGCCCCAGAACGTCTCTCAGAGTGCCTTTAAGGCCGAACATCCCTCTGTGCTGAGAGTCCTCGGAGCCAGCTTGCAGAGCTTCATCTCGAGCTACAATATCGGGACTGTTGAAGAGCCGGTCAGGATCAATATCAGGAGCCTGTACAACTATACCCTGATTAGCTACTGTATCAGAAATTACATCCGGAGGGGCCGTGTCCTGAGGAGGTACAGCCGCTGTAGACGTAGCGTTAAGGGCGGGGAGTAAATCTCCCAGTGGATTACCTTGAGGCATAGCTGTTACATCCCTCCTGCTGCGATAGAGGCTGCCCCGCCGATCAAGCTCCCAAGACCCGGACTGCTTCGGCTAGTTGAGGTAGACCTGCCACCTGCACCTGCCAAGACTCCGCCAGCTTGCAAGCCCTGACCCGAGACACCAAGCAAAGAGTTGATATAACTCTGAGCATAGTTGTTCTGGAGGTTGTTACCATACTCCATGATTGCTTTGTCTCGAGCACCTGAACGGAAGATACCGCGAGAAGCCGAGTCCGACTGAAGGGCTCCTAAGCCTCGCTGGAGCTGGAAGTCAAACCCAGTGGCGTCCTTATAGGCGTCAAAGCCTGTGCTGTCCCCTCCCAACAGGGCGAGAGCAGACTGGTTAGCCCCTGTGGCTTGATTGATAAGAGGCCTGTAAGCACTGAGCAGTTCGTCGTACGACCGATTGGACGACTCTGACTTGCTCTTGCTGCCTCCGAAAATCTTACTCATTTAACATTTCCCATGAAAGTTTATTTAACACGACAAACCGGAAGAGCTCCCCGCCTATCTCAACACTGCTATTTAATGTGGTAAAGCCTAGTTTATTGTTGAACCAGAGAGCGGCTTTGTGCTCTACAGGGGTTAGTCCGTACACAGTGTTTATGTCTGTGCGGGCAAACACGTAGTCAAGCATCTGTTTAGCGGTGATTAGAGCCTTTCGGCCCCGTGACAAGAAGAAATAATGACCAAAAGCTTCCTCCGGGTTTGAGGTAGGCTCGAACAATCCTAAGTCCTGAGACTCAGTATTCAGAAGAGCTATTCCGTCGCCTGACCACTCAGCTCTCTCAGCTGCCTCAGGGTATCGGGAAGCAATAGCCTCCAGTATGAATTGTTTGTCATGAGCTTCTACGATAGTAGAGCAACCAATTACTAGGCTAGGACCCATGTCTCAGTCCCTCCTGCTGCTATCTCCCTTCGATACAGCAAGCCTCCTGAGCCTGTGGTAATTTCTGCTTTAAGGTCAGAAGGCGTCACACCGAGAGATAACGTCTCATCATCGTCATTAATAATGGATGTTGTAGTAGTCCCGTTCTGACTACGAATTGAAGGGCGTAAAGAGGAGTCTGCGTTTTGAACGACTACCGTGATAGGTACATTAGCAATAATGACTCCCGGATTTAATTGACCCACTAACTCTTGAACACTTGCCCCAGACTCATTAGCTACCAAGCCTGCGGCAGGGATGTTTTGGTCGTCTCTAGTGCCAATAGTAACTGAGGCGTTACGTGTCAAAGGAACAGTGTACGCAAGGTCAAGTGACTCAGTGACAGTGTTCCATTCGTAAACCTTAGCTTCTCCCTCGTAAGGCGAAGCAATTGCAACCCCAGAGTTACCCCCATCGCCTGCGTCTGCAATAAACAGAGGCTGTGCAACTACTTGAGACATAGCACTTGTAGGCATCAAAGGAGAGGCTTCAAGACCTGCACTATCAGCACCAGAATAAGCTGAAATCAAGCCTGTAGCTAAAACTCTGGTAGCGCCGTTAGGCTCATAGTCAGCATCGTTAGCCCCAGTAGCTCCATCGAAGTCTACGAACGAGCCGGGGCTCACCGTAAACTGACCTCTTGCACCGTCACGGACATAGTAGTCTACTACCGTATTATTATAAGGGGCAGACACGTTACCAGAACGAGGCCAAGTAATTCCGTCATTTGTTAGCGGCATCACTAGCCTGCTGTCGTGATAGCGTGGCCCGTTAGTACGCATCTCTGCGTGAATACAAGCCATAATAGGGTTGGTAGAACTTAAAATAAATTCCGTATTACCATCAGTCTGTAACGTAAGGAACCCCCAAGGCTCTACCGCAATATCTGTCTGAGGGGTTCCGGACCCTGCGTTAGAGTTGACAGGGTTTCCGTTACCTCTAGTGAGGGTAACCAGCGACCTAAGTGGGCCATTAACCACGCGAATAAAACCTCGGTTGCTGTTGTTGTCATTACTATCCCGGAAGGCGTAAAGAAAGGAGGACTTAAAAGATAGTCCATAGCTAAGGAGAGGCATAGGGCTTTCGTTGTTGCCGTTTACCTGCTCAGAGAATCCGTAGAAACCCTGAGTCGATGTTATAATCGCTCCATTGCTTAAACCAGTGAAGCAGATTGCCTCGCCGAGACCCATAAATTCTCGATATAAAACGTTACCAGAGTTGAAGTCAGTGCCGCTGGCGTATACCTCGACCACGTTACCAGCGCCAAGACTTGTGCCTTGCACTTTACCTGTATCTGTGTAGCCGACAGCTAACACGGTAAGCCCCGGCTGAGCATCTGCAGCAAGCAACCCTTGCTGTAAGCCTAGCGTTGAACCGGCAGCAATGGCCTCTACCTCAGCTTCAGATATTCCACCGACAACGCCGTCGGGAACGTAAATAAGATTATCACTCCCGAGAATAGCAGCATTGTTTGCATCAGTAGATACGGCATTACTCCCCGGAGGCCCCGGAGGACCGGGAGGTCCTTCATCGCCCTGACTTCCGGACAAACCTATCGGACCCGGTGGTCCCGGAGGACCGGGAGGACCCTCTGCCCCTCCCTCTCCTGCAGCTCTAAGAGCTAGGTCTGTATCTTTTGCGTACTTTTCAATAGACTTGGTCAGGGCGTCCCACCACCTGTGAAAGGTAAGAGTAGGGACCCCCTCAGATTCTACGATAGCAATATCCCTGATCAGTTTAGGAAGATTGAGATCAGCCATTGTTTACACGCCTCCAAAGGGCTCGTTATAAGATAGGCCCGAAATCCTGAACGGGCTTAGATCGGAGTTGCGTACCTCGGCAAGAACACCGGGGTATCCAAACTGGCCTAAGCTAGACCACACGGTTTTAATCCTGTACTCGCCCTGACTCCCTAAGCTCTGAGGTACCCAAGGCTGCCAGTTTCGTCCTCCATCTTGAGAGGTCCTTAACTCGACAATGGGATCAGCGTACTCTCCTTGAAGGTAAGGAGTCGTACCGGGGTTTGTCCTCAGGTTGACATTAGCCAGCCATAGAGGATCGCCCGTCAGGGGAATCCAACCCCTAAACGATCTAATGATTGGGCCCCCAAAGTCCTCGTATTTCTCAGCGAACTGAGCTAGGTTACCGTCTTCAGTGGTTCCAAAGAACCCGTTAATATAGCATTGGCAGACCCAGTTATCTTTATCGTAAGATGTGAAAGTAGACCACAGTTGGCCTCTAACACTGTATACCCAAGTCTCATTGTCCAGAGTAATGCCTAGGAACTCGTTATCATCAATAAAGAAAGTCCAAGCACGGACCTTCTCTGATTTGTCGATCCTTACTTGAAGCTCAGGATCACTGATAATGTTTTCAGGGGAGCCGATACAAACTTCGTTGTAGTTGGTGACCCAAGCAAATGTGCTACCCAGTTCCACTACGCAGCCTACCTGCTTAATGCCCACGGGGAAGGTCGCACCCGGCAGAGGCTGGAACGGAAGGTCTTGGTCTGAATTGACAGGCCAGATTTCAACAGTACGGGAGCCAAACAACATCAGCCTATCTGCGATGAACAGAAGGTCGATCAATTTATCTGGTCGGTTCTCAGCGGTTGCGAAGTTAAGAGAGGGTACTGTAACATCGAGAGGGTCTGACCAGTAGAAGGAGCCCGTGTCTTTGCGCAAGGCAATTAAGCGTGAAGCACCTACCGTGATCTTAGAAACGTCAGCATCGTCAGGGAACGCCACATTAGAGAAGGTAGTACCATCGTACGTGTAAATTTTCTCTCCTGCATTAACGAAGATGTAATCCTCGTAGCCAGCCATCGAGACGTTCTCGTCCCCTGTGATCGACCCTAGGAAGTTGTTTCCTTCGTACAGGCTGGTGCCTGACACTCCGAATAGCCCGTTGTTCAGAACCCCGTCTACTTGGTAGAGCTCCCTGACTGGCCCTGCCCCCATTGACACCGTAGAGTTTTCTAGGCCCGGACGAGACTGCAGAGTGATACCCGGCTCAACGGGGACATCCTCCCCCACCATGTTGGTTACAGGGAGCTGAGGGAAATCGCCTCGACGCCTTTCAAACGTAGAGACGCCGTAGACAAAATCAGGCATATTAAATAATCCCGTTGTTGAACAAGTCCGTAGTGTTCCTGAACCCTGACAGAATATCTGGCCTGTTGTTCTGGCCAAGGATTCTCAGAGCCCGTTCAGAAGGCATCTGACGATCAAACGAGTATCGAGACCGGAACCTTCGTTGAGCATCCCGGTAATGCATCATAGTCTGCTGCTCAGCAGTTACCAGATACCTAGGGTGTAAGGCAGTAGCAGTCTTAATAATGAAGTAGTCATCAAACTGGGAGGGGAACGGCATGTCGCTATCCTCCTCCAAAGACTCTAATCGGGTCCACTCTGCCAGATCAGCCCGGTACATCCAAGTAGCTGACAAAGTATCTATATCCAGAGATACCGTTTTAGCCCCCTCAATCAGGTTAGGACCTGCATCAAGAGTAAAGGGAGCTGTAGCGAAGGAGCCTTTAGCATCACGGACAGAGATAAGTGAGCCATCACAAGGACTAGGCTCCAGATACACAGTGCTAGGAGAGTCTTTGTTGACAATCAATCTAGCAGCAGAAGGGAGGTAGGTGGTATCTAGATACGACTGGATGTCTGATGTATAACTGGAATACCGGCTATCGACTCCATCAGACCCGTACCGGAGGTCTTGGAACCTCGTCCCTACCTCTTCTTCAAAAACATTTTCAATGATGTTCTTTAGTTTCTGAAGACCTTCTGCATACTGATCAGCATCAGGCTGCAATCCTTTCTGGATAATACCGCTCTCACGGTAAGCATTTCTAACAATGTTCCGGAGTGTAGTCATAGTATTAAGCCTCTAAGGTTTACACTATTAATCATTATGCAATTGCCCCCTTCTCTGTTGGGTTAGGGAAGGCCGTTCCTTTTTGATCTGACGGAAGCAGAGGCGTTGCTGTATTTGTTAGGAGAGCACCTGCTGGAGTAAAGTCTCCATTCTGGGCATCTACAAACAAGTTAGTACTGTCTCCACCAACAGTAGTGTTTGTAGCCGCTGCCGGGCCAGAGACACTCTCTGACCAGATGTGGTTGCTATCTACTGTGATGTCAGGGTCAAGTGCTCCATCAATCTCGTTCAAGTCTCTGCAGACGTTGTTAGAGTAGGTGCAATACGAGTCTCCGTCGTAATCTTGATCTCCGCGGAACTTAATGTCCTGTGTGGCAAGAGAGTTGTGGGCAACAACAACGTGAGAGTGAATATGATCCATCTGACTGAGCAGGCCTTCATCAGCTGTTCCAAGGTTGTTATGGAAAGCGTTACAGATGAACATGAAGTCGTGTGCCTCGTCGTTACCTGTGATGAACAAGTCTTGAGCGTCGATTTGGAAGCCTTCGTTAAAGGCAAAAACTACGTTTTCTCTTGGAGCGTTCAGGTTCGGAAGCTGATACAAGTCAGAGTGGATGTCAAAGTGGGTGACAAGAGTAATTCCTGCTCCCACTGGGAGGTCCGTGAACCTTGAACCGTTTTGAGTCCCGGGTTCTGAGATAGCAGCAGCAAACCGGGTGTTGTCTACGAGAGTAGCATTCCAGTCCGTCTGTCCATTAATCCAGTCAACCACATTCTGAACAGTGTAGTTTTTATCGTTCCGATACGCTGCTTCAGTGTTGAACACGGTGAACGTGAGGTCCGCTGCGCTGTCTGCACTTAGAGTAAAGACCCGGTTGTTGCCCATATTCGAGCCGCTGAACGACACCCTTGGGTTAGCGTTAGCACCCGTGTAGGTGATCGTCAAAGCGTCAATGTTTTGGTAGTAATCGGAGCTTGAGTGATCTTCAATAATGTTAGCTACCGCACACAAGGAGTCTTGCAGAGCGTCAGCCCAAGTGCTGTTAGTGATGTTACCACGAGCCAGAGGCGTCTTGTCGCCCCAGTCATTCACATCCTGAATACTGCATTCAGTGAAATATGCACCTTCTTCGATCAAAGAAGGGATGATATTCCTAGCAGTGCCTCTCCACAGATCGTCTCGCCCGCGGCTTTGAACGATGTTAATACCATCGAACCAGTGAAGGTATCCTGCGGAACCCTCAGTGTTAAACTGATTTGTTTCTACAAAGTCAATAGTAATATTTGACCCAGTGAACTTCATACGGCCAATACGAGTGGAGATACGGGTAAAGTCAAACGTTAGAGCGGGAGGGTCTTGCTTGAGGGTAACCGGAGTGGTTGCTCTAATGGTAATCCACCCCTCTGGAATGTATTGGCCAATAGCATTGCCGGGGTCAGTAAGCGTACCGTCTGTGATCTCGACAAGTGGGCGCTGATAACCATTAGAACGGATGTTGTTCCATGCATCACTAAGAGTAGTAAAGGTCTCGCCTGAGCCAACAGTAAGAGTTGCGTCGAACTCATCGTTGTACAACAAGAACGGGTAGGGCCCAATTACCCGGTTCTGCATACTCGTATCAGCGGGTACTGCTTCTACGTATACGTTTGCAACACCCTCAGTTGTTAGGGACCCTCGATCAAGCTTAACCCACCATCCGAGCAGCTCATAAGTAGTTGCATCAGACCGGGTAAACGTCTGGAACGTTGGGGTGTTTACGTCAACTGCAGTGCCTTCAACATGGAACGTTACTTTCTCTAGACCGAGATTGGTTAGCAGAGAGCCGCCGTTGTTAGCCGCGGCAAATACACCGATAACGAGTTCGTCAGTAACAGTCTGACGAGGAGGTACAAGCATACGAATTACTGGTTTTGCGGTCGTACGAGTGGGGTCGCTAGGTACTGGCTCATTCCCGCCACCAAAACCTGTACCGGCTGTGCCGTCCCATTGACTATCAGGGAAAACTGCAGGGAGCTGCCCTGCCGGAATTACTAGATAATTGAGTATGCTAGTCAATAAAATGTTCAAGAGAAAATATCCACTTTTTCGACATACATCGAGTTAAGGTTTATCGTTTCCACTACAGAGGTAGTGCCCGTTCTTCGGAACTCGAAAGTAAGGGTACATGATTTGAACTCAGGAACAGACACGCTGAGAGTCCATGTCCTGAGAGACGTTAAAGGCAGCCAAGTGTCAAGGGTTCCCGTGTCAGGGGTGTCGCCCGAGTCGAGGGTCGCCCTGATCTCCCAGTCGGGTGCCTTAGAAGGAACGTCTACCCAAGACCCTTGAGAGATTATGGAGCCCGCTCTTTGAGTATAATAGAAACCCGCTGGACTGTAGCCAATAGCCACAGTAGTAGCGCCTCCTCCAGACGTCTCAATAAGAGACACATTAGCATTGGATGCTACGATCATGCTGTCAGAGGAAGCTGAAATCAGAGCTTGCTGTATAGACATATTAGGTTAACCCCGGCCCAGAGACGACGGCTTCTGAGGCTCCGTTGAACCACATAGTACACATGCCCCGAGCCGCAAGAGTTCTGTCCCCTGTGTTCGCTGTAGCAGCCTGACGTAAGGTGAGCCCGGGGCCCTCTGCAATTAGGACGTCTGAACCGCTGTCGTTATAAATGCTCACCGCATCTCCGGTAGAGAAAGTTGCAGAAGGGATTGTGATATCTGCTGAAACCGCGATACATTTACCGTTATCGCTTGCCGTTGCTGTACTAGCGGTGGTGCTGCGAGGTATGTTACGGTAACCAATCTCTATCCCGTTAACCTCAGGGGTGCCTGTAAGAGATGGAGAGGCTGTATCCGCCTTGTCGTCTAAAGCTGTTTGTAGACCTGTAACGTTAGCAATAACGTGTACGTGACCTACGTCTGATTTGTTTGCAAGAGCTGCTTCTGCCGCCGATCCCGAGAGAACATCTCGCTGAAACACAGCCGACCCGTTATCATTGAGATAGATATCAATAAGGTTGCCGTTAGTAACTGCGAAAAACTCTCCGTCAGATGTAGCAGCAAGTCCTGCAGCTACGCTGGCGTAAGTCTCACTTACCAGTCCTTCGACAACTGCCTCAGCCGTGTTGCAAACTTCTTCAGAAGCCGCTGCCGCTGCTGCCGATTGAGCGGCGAGAGCCACCTGAGCTGCCGCCTGATCTAGAATCTCTTCTGCATCAAATGAGGTAGAGATATACGGGTCTAGATCGAAAAGGGTTTCTCCGGCGCTAGTCTGAATAATCAGTCGGACACCTTGAGAGCCGTTGTAATAAGTAGGAGGGAACACTCCGAAACTGTCGGCTACAACAGGGTTAGTCAAAGGCGTGAGAAGAGATTCGTCCGAGTACAAGGGCTCCAATGTAGAGGTACCCTGCTTATACACAGTCATGATAGCCCCAGACTCAAACTCCCCTTTCTGGTTGAGCACTGGTCGGAAGGGCATTGCTATAAGGCTAGAGGCCATCTTAATTCCTTTTTAGTTAATTAGGCTGCCAGAATACCTGAAGCCCCGCCCGAGCAAGTTATAGAGCCTCCTGATGATCCGTCAGGTATAATAAAAGGCAGAGGAATAGGAGTCCCTTCAGTGACAGGGAGGTTGTTAACCATCACCATGCCTAGGTCAGTAGTCACGGTAATGTTGCCCGAGGTATAAGGGATGAACCCGTCGATACCACTTCCTGAGAATTTAGCCGTCCCGTTAACCTCTACCTGAATAGGTTTAGCCCGTTGAATAACTTTAGTCGCCATTCTAGTATTTCCTTAGAATAAAAAAATCAGGGGCGTACACCTAAGACAGTTGGTGCAGAGGCCCCTGATGTATTTAGATTAACCGCCGTTAATCCGGACCAAGCGACGACGACCGTGAGCAGTCACGTTAGCCTCGAGCGCGATGTCAAAGCGGACGCGGTGTTCACCGGTAGCGAACGTCGAGTCTTGCCACATGCGGACACTCAACGGGAGTTTGGTAAGCGACTGACGACGAGCAGTACCTGTAGCAGGCATGATCAAGTCAGCACAGCTAACCACGATTGCATCCTTGTTGGCGATGAACCGAGGCTGCAAGGTCGAGCCTGCTTCACCTTTATGAACCACGTCAAGTCCGTCCAAGCTGCCGCCGTCATAGTCAACGGTCTTAAACGGGCCAGTGTCGATCAAAGCCGGATACGCACGAACGCCGGTAAAGGCACCCGATGACGCAGTATGATCACCGATTACTCGGAACTCTTGCAAGTGGTTCAAACGCTTTTTAGCGCGATTGTCCCAAGCATACACACCGGCGATAGTGAACGTTTCACCGTCAAGCAGGGTAACAGCACCAGTCTGACCATTAATGTTCATGAGCTGAGACATGAACTGGCCAGCAGCCGGAGAGGTCGATACTGCTTCGTAGGTCGTAGCAGTCAGGCCGTTCGTAGACGATGCACCTGCAGCTACGCGACTACCGACAGTGACCGACGGAAGTTGCTGAGTAAAGGTTGTCGGGATGCCCGCAATCTTACCCTGCCAACCGTCACGATAAACGCCGTCACCCGTGAGGTTACCAGTCGTATTATCTTCCACGAGGTCTTTACCGAGAGCTTGACGATCTTCGTAGCCCATAACAGCGCGGAAGCCCGAGTCCTCCATGACGCCTTCCTGCTTCAGGCGGGTGTAGCCACTGGCCACGTCGTCCCACTGTGCAACAGTTGAGGAGCCATCGCCCAGCCAGTTGTTTGAAGCATTAGCAGCAAACCCGAGGATGTAGGCGTCAATGTCGTGAGACAAGCGAAGAGCTGCAGCCTTGATGGCCTCGCTTTCACGAGCTTCACCGATGTCCCGAATCTTCACGAAATCGTCCCAACCCATGCTGGAGCCGATAACCTGACTGAGTTTGAAACGCTCAGAACCAAAAGTGGTGTTTTGAACGCCTCCAGTCAGGTCAGCAACAGCGTTGTTGGTGAACGTAGTGGAGTAGTCGGGGGTAACTTGTTCGACGACTTCGAGACCATTACGGTCGTTCATTTCACCATCAAACTTTTTCCACGTCACGAGGTCCGATGAGACGAGGTTATTTTGAAAAATCGCAGCAAAGGTATTAAGGACCAGCTTTGCCTGATCTACTTGCACGTTAGCCATAAGTAGCTATCCTTTTATGAGTAGTTGTTTTCAACCTTCTCAGAGCTACTGTAACGTTTTATTTATTATTTACGGAACAGTTCTCTTTCAAAGGCTTCGAGATCATCCGTATCATGAGATACCTTAGGCTTGACTACCCCGGACCCACGATTAGTAGGGGGAGGAGTTTTCGCTTTAGTCACCCGCTGTTTAGGAGTCTCTTTGCTTTGCGTCCCTGACAATCGAGCCTCAAGCTTTGCAAGAGCGATAGTGGCTTTCTTAGCCCCCATGCCTACAATCTCTTTAGCTTCTTCAATGTTAGAGGACAAGTGATAGAAAACATCTGGCCCGTTATCAAGTTCCTGAATAGTGGTTGCTAGGTATTCACCATAGCTTTCATCAAGGCCTTCAAACACGGTCAGCATCTGCTGGCCTTTCTGCATGAAGTCAGGGTATCGCTCCTGTGCGCCCTCGATCTTAGTATTCCACTCAGTCTGCAGCGTCTGTCGAGCAGTATCTACTTCACGAGCTGAATCAGCTTGCTTGGCTTTTTCTGCTTCCTCCGCTTCCTTAACAGCAAACATGTGCTTGACGGTATCCTGCATAAATTTAGGATCATATTCGCCTAGCGGGTATTTTTGCGTGTCGGTTGCATCAGGTGCTGTGAGACCTGTATCCCCAGTCTCTTGGGTTTCGGGTTCAGTTTTGCTTTCTAGCTTACCTTCCAGCTTAGCAATCTTCTGAAGGAGCTCATCACGATCTTGTTCGCGTTGACGCTCTGCTTCCTTGCGGGCTGCAGTAAGCTCGTCGATACGTTCCTGAAAACGATTTTTCTTCTTAGGCTTGGGATCGACATCCTGTGCCTCTTCAGGTTCTTCGTTTTCATCCGTTGCGAGGGTATCGTCATCCTCGGAAACGACTTCCTCTTCTGAGTCGAGGTCATCGTCGGTCTGAGTATCTACTGTTTCCAGTTCTTCGGGTGCGTCGGCATTGTCTGCGTCCTCGTTGACAGGCTCCTCTGAGTTGGCGTTCTCAGGTGCTGCATCACTTCCGCCAAAAAGCTCAGCAGCGAAGTCATCAAGCGATTGTTCAGTCATTCCGTCGTTAGCATTATTGCTGTTTTCGTTACTCATTATTAAGGTGTTGCGGTCCTTTAACCGTTTGCGCTACTAAGTTGCGATGTATTGGTTCCGCCGGGTGTAGCACTTGTACCCTGCGGCATCGAATCTTGTCGCTGTGCCCTTTGTTCGGACATATCAGCTATCATGTCTGCGCGATCAGCTTCGTCCAGCTTGGCAGAGAACTCTAGAATGTCCCTCATTCCCTTACGCTGAAGTTCATGATCGTCAACCATGTTGTCGCTCAGAGCGCGAATACGCTGTGTCTGAGCATTGTAAGTGTCAATTTGAATCTCTGCAGACTTGTCATCAAGTTTCCGCTGCATCTCTTGCATCTCCATCTGACCCTCTTGGAGAGTAGTCTGAAGTTCTGCAAGCTGCTCAGCAGTGATACCAAGACCGCCTTCTTCGTCCTCGCCCAACAAGTGAGGAGGGATAGTCTTTTTAAGCCGTTCGGCTAGCTTGTCTGCTCCGGGCCAGTCTTGAGCCTTGGCAACAAGGTCCCCTGCTACGCCCATCAGATCAGGCCAGACTTGAATAGCGTCCATCATAGCTTGAGCTGCTTCAACTCGTCGGGTCGTGTAGCTGGTGCCAGTAGACAGGGATACGTCATAGCGTCCCCGAGACAAATCAATAGACTCAGGGATCATAGGATCATTGATCGACTCGAACTTAGGAGTCTCGTCTTCACCGATAGTGCGAATAACTCGAGTGCCGTCATAAACCTGAGGAATAAGCTGATTAAGCACGTCCCCTGCTTCCAGAACTGCAGCGTTAGCGTTGTCATGGAACGTGAGGTTGGCTACATCGCCTTCCCGCTGTCGAGCCATAATAGCCCGGCCAGAGGTTTCATTAGATTTAATACCCAGCGAGGCATCGTGGATGCCCGTGACATCTTTCATGTCCTGAGCGTTAATCTGGCTCTCGTTGAGAAGAGCTGCTTCTACACCCGGAGGGTCTACTCGTTGTACGTTACGACCAAACTCTGCCTCGTCGTTAAAGACCAGCAGAGGGTCTCGAGACATGTGAGCGGTACGTAGCTTGTCTTCACGCCCTTCTACGGCTGACTCAGTGGCCATCCATTTAGCTTTAGGCGCATAACCCAGTTGTTCGGCTGCTACAGAACGCCAGAAGTTCTTCAGGCGAGAAGCATCTTTCATGAATCGAATCAAGCCGAAACGTACACGGCGTCCACCGATGTTAGTAACTCGCCCCGACATGCGGAGAATAGGTACACGATTAAGCATGTACTCGTAAGGGCCGCTTAGAATGGCAAACCCTGTGCAAAGGTGCATCTGGGCGTAAGTCACCCAAGTTTCCCGCACTTTGATAGGTGCTCCATACTGCTGCATCAACTCATCCTGATTCTCATCAGTGATAATGAAGATGTGCCCACCGTTAAACAGGCCCATGATGCGGCGACGCTCGACCAGACGCCAGTATTCTGTTACTTGGTAGGAGTCTTTATCGACCCAGCCTTCATCAGCCAAGTCTTCCATTCGGAATCCGTCCCCGTAGAGGTCGTCGGCAGGGGTATCACCAAACTTGCGAGTGTACTCCTTCTTAGGAATCTTATCGCTGACGAAAACCCGCTTAGCGTCCCGTCCGGTAGGGTCATAGGAGAACCTATCCCACACAACAGACAGGGCATCCTCGATAGGGCGTAGATAAAGGCTCTGGTCAAACACATCATCTCGTGCATACTCGACAGAGACTCGGAAAGCCCCATCACCACACTGCACAACAGACTCAAAAGCCTGATCATACACGCGTCCAGCACGGCTTTCCATTTCAATAGAGCGAATCAGGTCGCCTCGAACCGAAGCAATATCGACATCTTCGTCATTCGATGGGACGACCTTGATTGCCTTACGGCTTTCACGCCAGTCACCGACTAGCTGGGCCGTAAACTGAGGAATGTTGTTAATTACGAGGCAGGGTAGGCCTTCGCGCTCACGGAGAACTTGTTCGTCCCACTGCTCTCCGGCAGCAAATTTCTTATCATCCAGAGCTTCTTCACGGTTTTTACGGTCAAAGTCTACATCAGCCTTATATTCCTCACGCATGTCTGTAAGGAAGTCAGCTACGGTGTCAAAGCCTTCGGGGACATATTTATCATCAGTCTTTCCGTCGATATGAAGAGTATCAACTAAACTGCCGTCAACTTTATCTTCTGTAGATTCCATATTCTATTAGCCTTTATCCAGACATCCAAGAGTTAGCACCATTTGATGAGTAGTCAGAGCTGATTGATCCGTCAGCCCATGTGGTGTTCCCCGTGTAATCTGGGGAGTCTTTAGTGATTTGTTTACGCCTGCCAGCGATCTTATCGAAGATTTCAGTCAAGCCCCATACTAGGGCGTCAACACGGTCGGGAGAGCCTGTGGAGCTGTTACGCACGTTGTCAACAGAGAAGACGCACATTTGATCTTCTAATTCATCGTGCTGTCCTACGTGATGAACACGTCCTTGTTCGTACAATGCAGAGATGGGTTCAGCCCTGATCACCTTGCCTCGGCTGGCATGGACCAGCTTAACAGGGACGCTCCGGTCTTGGGCCTTGATGACGCTCTCAACCATAAGACCGCCTTGGTTCTTCTCTGCTACAATCTTATCTGCCTGCCATTTACGGTACAGGGTCACTGCTTTCTTAGCCCAGTCTTCCGGGGTCCCCTTGAGGGAGCCGTCTTCCAGCACGTACCCACGCGCGTAGCCGTCCTCATCTCGAGCCAGTCCTACGACTACAATTCCGTTTTCGTCGCTCCTTTCCTCTGCTGATGTTGCTGGATCAACTGCGACAAAGACTTTATCGAGGGTCTCTGGTACCTCTTTAATTCGTGCCCGGTCAATGTCTTCACGACGCCATAGCGCCCCCGGAATGTCTCCGAGAATCTCGCCTTCGAGCTCCTGCCGACCAAGACGAGTACCGCCGTACCTGTCGTAAAGAGCTTTAACTGTGTTGTCCGCGAGATTGATTGCGTTATCCAGAGTGGAACCACGTGTGACCACTGTGTTTGATGCATTGACCAGCTCCTTAATAAGCGGCATAGGCCGTGGTGTGGTAGTTACCAGCACCTGCGGGTGAGCACCTAGACGCAAACCAAACATCATCTGATCCCATGCGTCTTGCATGTACTCAAACTTAGCAAGCTCGTCTACCCAAGCAAAGTGATGCTGAGGTCCACGAAGCTGATCAGGAGTCGTCCCATTGTACGTGAACGCTTTTGATCCATTCGGCCATGTAAGGCAGCGGTTCGTTGGTGACCAGCAATCCTCGTTCAATGTCGGATCGACCGACAAGAGCCCGGAATCCCCTTTTATCATAACGTCTCTTGCGTCGGCGGCGGTCTCTGCTACCAATGCGATTCGACATCCCGGATTTTCGTGGGCCAGCTTTCTGATCCACTCGCTTCCCATACGGGTCTTTCCGAATCCACGACCTGCTAGAACCACCCATGTGTTCCAATCTCCTTCAGGAGGCAACTGGTTGGGCCTCGCCCAGAAGTCCCAGTCGTAATTCAGTTGCTCCATCTCTTCAGGAGAAAGAGAGCCCAGTAATTTCTCTCTGTCTTCAGAGGAGAGGGTAGCTAGGAGGGAGGCTTGAGATACCTGTTTCTGTTTCTCAGTCATTACCGCCTGATTCCAGTTTAACTACGTTCCCGGAAGCCCGCTTAGTCAGTACCGCAAGCTTGCCTTTGAAGTCTCTTACGTTCTCAGCAGTCTTCTGTTCGGTCTTGATTGCTTCACCATCTGGGCCAGAAATCTCTTGTCGATCTTTCCAGAGAGCGATTGACTTACCAGCAAGCTCAATAGCCCGCAGCTTGTCCTGCGTTTTTTCTTCAGCGTTCTCGATAATACCAATGAGCTTGTTTAGCAGGTAATCCCGCTCAATCTCTCGCTCGTCTTGAATCTTATTCTCGAGTTTATCTAGTTCTTCAGAGATGAGAGGGTGGTTCCGAAGCTCAGCACCGAGCTGTGCCGGATTCTTTGTTTTGTACCCCGCTTTGATCACAGCATCAGAGGCGTTACCAGAGATAACAAATTCCTCAATCCAAGCTTTCATCTTAGGGGTTAAACGGGCCCCCTTGCCTTTAGAGGGAACCTTGTCTGATTTACGCAAATAAGCCATTACTTAGAACTTTTTTTACCTTTGCAACCCCAAGCTTTCCGACGAACCTTTACCTTTTCTGTCCGTTTCTGACCAGAGGATCGAGCACAATAGGCGTCTCCTCGCTTGGTGCCCGGATGAGCCACCCTCTTATGAGTTTTACCTGCAGAGTCTTTGTAGGTGGTTCCGTTAGCGTATTTCTTACTTGCTGGTTGTTTCTTTTTAGCAGCCATTTTATAAACCTCTATACCTTATACCACTATTATAACAAATTTCTCGGCATTTGTCAACAGAAAAATGACAACAAGGGTCAACAAAAAGATATTGACAATTTATGTTTTTTGGTATATAATATCTCTTTATAAAGAGAGTTATATAAAAAGAGTTATATAAAGAGAGTAAGATAAAGAGAGATATCTTTCTAAGAGAATATACCTAAGAGGGCGCGCGAGGAGTGTCTATAAAAGGGGGCCGACGGTAGGAGGCCCTTCTCTTTGTCAATAGATATACTCTGAGAAGCCCAGAAACAGCCCTTACAGCGCGAAGAGGGGTGTCAGTGGTACCCATGTAGCGGAGAGGTCTCTCAGCACGCTCTACGGGGCTTTAAAAGCTTCCACACATTTTCTCTAAAAATTTCCCTAATAGATGAGGGTGGTCCCCACGCCCAACTCACGCGCGCGGTATCCATCCCCCCCCTTTGCCATCTCCGGAAAAATGCCCGGCAGCCCGCCAGACCCCCCCTTATCGAGCAATCCGGCCCTGCCAATGCGCCCTAGATGTTATCGAATAACGATAAGAAATGGGCGATCCCACTCAATTCATCGCTAAAAATGCACGGTTCATCGCAAGCCTATATCCCTGATCGGTGGGAAATGCTTGAAGGGGGCATCGGCGGTTCAGGGGGCTTTCCTCTCCCCGTCGGTTCTGGAAACAGGGGTGTGCCT
>Ga0098047_10000088_pt1 | contig 34670 bp, 70 predicted proteins | sample 12_taG_FD_92585 | JGI IMG/M metagenome (GOLD analysis project Ga0098047, IMG submission 92585) | Marine viral communities from the Subarctic Pacific Ocean - 12_ETSP_OMZ_AT15267 metaG | ecosystem: Environmental > Aquatic > Marine > Oceanic | place: Subarctic Pacific Ocean | collected 2015-01-16 | reverse complement strand
GAAGACATGAAAGAGGAGATACTGAATTCCCTGTTTCATCCACCTGAGGATATAAGAAAATAGCGTCTATGTAGAGAATGATGCAACGCGGTGATAAACCAGGTAGCGGTCAGGGGATGTGACCGCCAAAAAAACAACCCATTCACCGCGTTGCACTTATTAAAAATTTTTTTCAGTATTTTTTCATGAATAAGGACACTACGCCATTCGACATGAACAAGACAGATCAATTTAAATTATCAAAAGTTTTTCATGTTGATCCTAAAACATTACCTACACCTAAACCCGTATCACCTCGGCAGTTCCCTATCTTCAATGATTTAAGAAACAGTATGTTAAGAAATGGATTTGATTCTAATCATCCAATAATAGTAACGAATGCGCCAAGAAATAGACAAGAAAGACTAAATAAAATAAATGATCGACCATCATACATTATGGATGGGAATCATCGTTTAACAATAGCATTAGAATTAAAACTTGATTTGGTGCCAGTACGATTTTTACATGAGAATGATATTAAGTCAATAAAGGAAGCACGAAGAAGAAAGAAACTCGACACATGGCATTAGCACAGTATTTTTTCATGGAAGGGAAGATATGTTAATAAAGGAAGAAGAAAATGGATGGATTACAGGGTTATCTCCACTAGCAATGTGTCTGCTGGTGGGCTTTATTGTATTTGGATCCTATCTTTTTATTTTAGATTTAGTATTTTAATTAAATAAAAAAATTTTTTTGGTTGTATGATTGATATATACTTAATCTGACCACTATATAGGAATGAGGCAAGAAATTGCTGGCGGCCATAGGGAGTGAGCCATAATCACTCTCTCCTTTTCTGTTCTGAAATGAACAGACGGGTTTTGGGTTCTTGTCGATATGAAGAACATCCAGGACGAGGGTTACACTATGATATATGAAAATGAATTGATGTCCTCTATATAATGTATAACCACGTAGGAGTAGTTATCGATTAACTCTATGCTTCTTTCTGGCGGGTGAAGTAAATCTCTACTTCAAATAGAATTGATACTACTCCTACTTTATATGAATACTCAACCTCTAATAATTAGTGGCGAGGTGGACGTAAAGATTAGTAGGCGGTGTCACCTCGCTACCTTTTTCCAACTAAATATTCTATTTATACCAAACACATAAACAATACTACAAAAGAGAGATATTGTTGTTTATGATTGCATCAATACTAATAGGAATATTTGGGGTTATTGGACCGTCATGATAAAAATAACATTTTCTGAAAATTTTGTTAAAGCACAAATTGATCATACTAAAAATGGAATGCTTGGATCATTAAATCAAATTCTTGCAAAGCAGTTCGCAAAGAAAAAAAAGACTAAAAAATGTCAAGATTGTTTACAACATATAAAAGACGAATATACAGAATGTAGTCAGGAAAAATAAAATTTTTTCTACCAATTTTTAGCTTGACAAGTTAATATGATTCATGGTACAATAGTAACAATATAATGAAACAAAATAAAGAAAATCGCAGTAGCGTTAAAAAGAAAAAGTATTAAACACCAAATTCCGCTATGTTTGTAGACGAAAATTTATATAAACTATTAGACTACTGTAATGATCTTAATGAACAATACAGTAAAGGACATAGAACAATAAATGCATGCCAAGGGTGTGGTGGTACTACTGGCACTCGGCTTGCTATAATAGATATTATAAAAAAAATTGAAGGCTTACTTGAAATTAAAGATGATCCCGTGGAACGTAAGGAAATGGGTCTTCCAGAAACAATTCCAGACACTATGCGATGGTATATTTGATATGACAAAACATAAACATAAGATAAATCACAAAACAAAATACAGATATAAGATTGAGGAAGAAATACACGCCAAATATTCGAAAAGAATTGATTATCTGGTGGGTGCAAATAACGAACTCATGAAAGAAGTTCAGGGGCTTGAAGCAGAATTAACGACACATAAAGATTGTATATCGATTCCTAATGCAACGGCTGATTGTATAATCCTAGAAGAAAATTTTTGATGGAATATTATAAGAATGGACACAAATATTGGAGGGGATTTATGGATCTCACAAATACCAATATGTGTTATAGATGTGATTATTGTGATCAACCATTTAATCAGATTTACCACCTGACTCAAATAGCAGTGGAATACTTTATTTGTCGAAAATGTATACAGTATTATAAATTGACTGCTGAGGTTGTGGGTAGTTTAAAATATGTAGAAACAAGAAAAGAATGGGATGATGCTGAATGGTGTAATAGCAAAATATTCTTTCCTTATCCAATAGGATTTGATGAAGAGGATTAATATGAATGTAAATCAATTTTTGAAAAAATATAGAAAAGTAAAACAAATAGTTCCAGGTATGACCAGTTCTTATACTCCTCATTTAGTATGTAATGATGGGTTTACTATGTCTATTCAAGCAGGACAATCTTTATACAGTACACCAAGAGATGATGCTAAACGATATAAAGCAGTAGAGATTGGTTATCCTTCTGAAGAAGAATTGATGATTAAATCTTTTGCAGAAGATCAAGATAATCTTTGCAGTACTGTTTATGGATTTGTTCCTATTAAAATTGTAGATCAAATTATTGAGAAGCATGGTGGAGTAGATGAAGAATCTATAGATGTTAATTATTTAACAGAAGGTAAAACTAAAATTGTTTCAGAAATAGGAAAACTGAGAGATGAAAAATTCAGGAATAAAATTTAGAGATTATTTTCCATTTAAGATATGGGAAAATAATCATTTAAGCCATACTGAATTGGGTTATTTTAAACATTTATATCTTGGAATATATTTAAGTTTTTTAGCGTTAAGCGTTTTCGTAATTGGACTAATACATAGTTTCGTTCCGAATTTTTTACCGTTTCTACCAATAGACATAATTAATAAGATAAAAGAAATATTCGAATATAATTATTCTACAACCTATTATAATGAAAATTACAATGAGTGAAGAAGAAAAAGGAAGTCCTGAATCAGCATTAGAAGCAAGGGGATTCAAAACATTTATGGATGATGTTTCTCAAGATACAATGAAACCCATAATAGACTGGATCATCGCAGAGAATTTTAATAAAGAAAAGAAACATAAAGAATTAACTCTTGCTATCTGTAGTAATGGTGGTGATCTTGCATCTTGTTTTGCATTAGTAGATGTCATGAAAGGATCAAAGATACCTATCCGTACAATAGGTATGGGTATGATTGCATCCTGTGGTTTAGTGATTTTTATTTCTGGTGAAAAGGGAAGAAGGTTTCTTACTCCTAATACTTCTATTCTTTCTCATCAATATTCATGGGGAAGTTATGGTAAAGAACATGAGTTATTTGCTCAAGTAAAAGAGTATGATTTGACTACAGAAAGAATGATTAATCATTATAAAAAATGTACGGGATTGTCAGAAGATAAAATTAGAACACTTCTTTTACCACCACAAGATGTTTGGCTTTCTTCCAAAGAAGCAAAGAAGCTAGGACTATGCGATGAAGTTAAAGAGGTATATTGATAGCAGAAAAAAAGGTTCAAGTATTTATTGATAAAAAAGAAATAATGTTGAGTCATCAAAATATTCTATTAACTATTCAAAGTTTTCTTCCTTATCTAACTAATGATGATATAGAGGAATTAGTTAAAACTCTAACAACATTAAAAGATCACAGAAGACAGAAAGAAAACTTGGCTATACTTGAAGCAAAAAATATACCCATACAGAGTAATAGACATGATACGTGATGATAGGATTAGAAGATAATTTTCTTGAAGAAGAAGAGTGTAAAAATTTAATTAGAATATTTATCGATTGGTCTGTCAAATCTAAAGCATATAGAGATATTCATGTTTTACATTTATATGAAGTTGGATTTGAACTGGATTTGATTGATCAGAAATTTTGTTATGAAATATGTGAAAGAGTAAACAAAAGAATTAATCAAATAACAAATAAAAAATATTTTATGGAAACGGTGACTTTATCGCTTTGGCCTAAAAATTCTAAACAAAATTTTCATATCGATAAAACAAGAGCGGAAACTGACTATACATCAGTAACTTATTTAAATCAAGATTTTCAAGGAGGAAAGACTTTGGTTTTTGAAGATACAAATCAAATATTAACTTGTTCCCCAAAGATTGGTAGAACATTGTGTTTTGAAGGTAAAAAACTTATCCATGCAGTTACACCAATAGAAAGTCAAGATAGATTTACTTTAAATATTTGGTATTCTTTAAATAGAAGATTTCAAATAAAAAAGATTAAGAACGATGATAGAAGAAACTGTTAAAGTAGTAGAACTTACATTAGAAGATGGATCAAAAATGTTATGTCGTGGAGGTGAAGAGGCGGTATTTAGAGCATGGGAAACCTATCCAGTAGTTTCTGCTAAATGGACAGGTGAAGAAGAAACTATGCGATGGATTACAGAAGAAGAATTATATGATTGAGTTATTTCAAATGTCTTATTAAACCATATAATAAAAAATTGATTATGATTAGTGATAATGAAATTTGGTGGAATCCTGAACACCCAACTTATACCGCCCATGAAGGGCGTCCTAGCTGTACAATTTGTGGTAAACCTGCTGACATGAATAATAAGTATTCTTCTGGACAAATAAAATGGCGTGACATGTGTTATGATTGTCATGATCATAGAACAGATAAAGATTATCTTGCAACCAAGTATGTTGGAACAACATTATACTGATGTTAAAATTATGGACAGTAACGTAGAAAATGTATGTAAAGCATTAAAAAAGAGAGAAGAAAAAGGTATGAATACCTATGGAGTAAGTACAGATAGAACTGATCTTACTACAGGAGAATGGTTACAACATCTTCAAGAAGAACTGATGGATGCTTGTGTATACATAGAAAAATTAAAAAGAGAATTTCAATCAATCCCAAAAGTGGATGAAGGAAATTATGAATATTTGCCACAATCAAACATGAGAACAGTTTCGATAGAAGATTTCCAAAATGAATTACATGGTCCAGGACCAGACGAGGAAAAATGACAGGCGTTACAGTTGATAAATTAAAGAAAAAGTGTTACAATGGATAAAGCAGTAAAAACATACATTGCAGTACTCAAAGCTGAAATAGCACATTTAAAATCAAAAGAAGAATCGACTCAAATGGGAGATGTTAAAACTACAATTAATTCGTTCTGGAAAAGAATTACTGTTTCAACATTAGAAAATCGTGTGAGAGAATTAGAACGGGGATGAATCCTGATCACACATAATACAAAAATTTATAGGAGATTATGATAGAGAAAGTTAAACCTGTCACACAGATTTATAAAAAGACAGACCTAAATAAAGAAGATAGACGTAAGTTTATACAAAGAGTTTTCATTGACTGGAAAGCTAAGAGAAATGAAAAGTTAATGACTGATCAAGTGGTTATTAATAAAGTTGAATATGATCCAGAACGACAATCACCCTCCGTATGGACTAAGAGTAGTGAAACAAAGTCTGGACCCCCATACACGAAAAAGAAAAATGGCTGATTTTACTTTTGCACATAGAGAAGAAGGATTTGATGAACATATTAATAGATCCGTAAGAGGTTATTCGGATTTGTTACAAGATATTAGTTCTCTTTCTAGATATTTTATTGAAGATGAAACAACTGTATTAGATATTGGATGTTCTACAGGAAAAGTAACAGAAGCAATGTTAAGACACAATTCAGATCATTGTAAAAATGCAAAATGGGTTGGTGTCGAATTTGCGGATGGATTTAAAAAAGATTTGGTTAAGAGAGAAGCATCATTAAAAAAAGAAGGACATGATGTAGAATTTCAACATTTAGATATTAAGAAATTTAGAGGTTGGGAAAATATAAGTCTTATTACATCGATTTTTACCTTGCAGTTTATGTCGAAAAAAGATAGAATGGAAATCTTAAGGAACATATATAGTGGATTAAACGAGGGCGGTGCTTTTATATTTGCAGAAAAAACAATATGTGAATCTGCATTAGTACAAGATATGATTACTTTTAATTATTACGATTATAAAAGAGCAGTAGGCAAGTTTACTACAGAAGACATCATGGATAAAGAGAGAACTTTAAGACACATGATGAAACCTCTTACGTGGGAACAAGTTGAACATATGGTAAGATATGCGGGATTTCGTACAGTACAACCCTTTTGGAGAAATCATGCATTTGTGGGAGCAATAGCCATTAAAGAGTATGGAAGAACATAAGTAGTTAGATAAATGACACTAAAGCCAGGAACGGGGGACGGACCCTATTACTGAGTGCGATTACGTGACTCTAGCTAGATGAAGTTAAGGAGCCCCTCCAATAAGACCGTCGGTACGTGCCACAGGGTGAGGGAGTAGATGCTTTTGCTATACGGGGCCTGAGTGCCTACGCAAAAGTATTCTTTCGGGATAGTCTAGCCCCTGTCTAACTACTTTTTACTCATTAAAGGATTGCATGAAATCACTAGGAGATATTCTTGAAGAAACTGTGATACATGTAATTTCATATGGTTATTTGTACGCATCTATTCCCTTTGTTTTAGGAATTTTAGGAGCAATTGTTTTAGATTAATTAGTATGAAGGAATGACCAATGACAAAAATTAAAAAGGGCGGTGAAACTGCAGTAACACAAAGTAAAACTTTCGAAGAATTTTGTGATTTTTTTAATCATGGAATTACTGAAAAAGACTTAGATAAATGGGGAGAAGTTTCTTTTACTATAAGAAGAGGAAAAGAAATGGATATTGCTCCCATAGCTGGAGTTTTGGAAGTTGAAATGAGATATGGTAAAAATATTATGAGAACTAGAATACATAGATGATTTATTGAATGAGGAAAAATGGATATAGAAAAATTAAAACATTATATTGATACTGAAAGAATTTATACTGAACTTCAAACATTTGTTCTTAATGATGATAAGTATCGAGATCAATTAAGTGATACGTATCTTTCACTACAAATTTGTTTACAAGGAACTGATGCAGAAATGGATCCTTATTTTGGTAGTAGAAATTTACAATACTTAATAGATGAGGGTATTGAAGAAAAAGATTTTAATGTATTTCTTTTTCCTGAATTGGATTATACAAATGCTATAATAGAAGATTTAGAACTTGTTAGAACCCGTGTTATGATATTTAAACCCAAAACATGTTTAACATTACATGTAGATCCAACAAAACGTGTTCATATACCAATAGAGACAAATGAAAATTGTTTTCTTATGATAAATCAATATGCACATCATTTGTTTGCTGATGGCTCTGCATATCTTTGTGATACTACTCAACTCCATACTGCAATTAATGCAAGTCTTGATACTAATCGTTTACATTTAGTTGGTGTAAGACCAGAAATGTCTTGACACTCTTTCTTAGATTAGATATAATATATCTAGAAAAGGAAATAATATGACTTTGAGTGAACTAAAAAAATATGATGCGGTTTTAAGAATGTCTCGTTACTCTACCAAGAGAAAGGGGAATGAAAAGAAACGTATGTCTAAAAAAGCATGTCGTGGAAAGATTCGTATATGATTTGTACTAATTGTGGAATTATTATAAACAAAGGAATTGATATAAGTCATCCTGTTGGGCTCGCCACACTCTTTAATGGCTATTGCTCCCACAAATGCATGATTTCTCCAATTTGGAATAATCCTGAAAATCATGTGTATGCTTGTTCAGAAAGATGTGCCGAAGAGGCTCCTAAAAATTGGTTGTCAGAGAATCCGACAACTCTTTATAAAAATAAATTCAAACAAAAAGGAAATTACAAAAGCCCTAATTTTGAGAAAGGATAAAATGGGAACAGAAAAAAAGAAGTTTAATGATCATATGATTAAAGAAACTGAGAAAATTCCTCAACATGTATTAGATGATATTCGTGGAGATGAGATTAGAGAAAGAAGGAAAGAATTGGCTCAGATGGAAATGTATGATGATCCCTACATGAACTGGAGTGGATTAAGATAGATTATTATTAAAGTTAGATTGTGAAGGAGTAGAGTGGGATTTATTACCAACTATGTTGATACTGATTATTTAGGACCCATCAAACATCGTGGAAGGTTCTTTCTGAAACTTGAAAAGCGATTAAATTTTCCTGCTTTTACAATTCATATAATGAGTAATAGACATGGAAAAGAAGCTACTTTTTATAACATAAAGAATAAAAATAACGTTCCTATCGATGAAGGTGATTGTATTGCAGTAACCGCAACGGTTGCTAAACACAAAAAATACAAAGGAAAACCTCAAACCTACCTTAACAGAGTTGTTTTTCTTGAAAATAAGGGGAAGGCGAGTGTCGTATAATGGTAATACCTGAGATTTCCAATCTTATAATGCGGGTTCGATTCCTGTCACTCGCTCCAAATTTCTTCCAAAAAAACTAATTATTAGCTTGACACTCCATCCTATATTTGAGATAATATAAGTGAAGGTTGGGAATTCCTCCTGACTATTAACCTCCAATAGAGAATTAATATGTTTCAATTGACTGTGTTCTATGAAGGATTTGATGGAACTTTGTCATCTGCGGTGTTTATTTTTCCGTATGATGGTGAAGACAAAGTTGAAGATATCATTAGACATTATAAAACTGGTGGTAGAATTGTAATAACTGAACCTGTGTCTGAACTATTAGGAGTTTAATTATGAGTGAAAGACTTGAAACAGTTGAAGAATTTTTGATAAGAGGTGGTTGTATTAAGCGATCCGAAAAGATTCTCGGTGCCAAATCACTAAATATGTTTTCAAAGTATTCTGCGAATTATCGTGGAGGTTCTGGTAAAACTCGTATGGGTAAGAATGGATCGGGAAAAGCCCGAATGTCAGAAGCCTTTACTAGTATTAAACATCTTTCAGTATAGAGAAAAATTATGCGTGTTAAAGAAGAAGTTACTATTGGTGATCAATTAGACCAAATAGTAAATGAAGCAGAAGCAATAGAAAATGAAGTAATGTCCGATAAAATGGATGAAATGCTTGATGTCATGATAGAAAGTTATAATTCATGGTCAAGAGCGGGTAAAGGCGGATCAGATGAAATCAAAAAGCAGATGGAAAAAGATTATGCTGATGGTCTTACTTATGAATATGGTTCTAAATACATAAAAGTGATAAGCGGAAAAAGAGGAAGTACTTCTGTTTGTGCTTTTGTTGTTAATACTGATCGTGATAAAAAATTTCGTTTCGGAGACATTTTGAAGCCCGCTGGTTGGGCCGCTCCTGCAAGGAACTTTGCAAGGGGAAATGTTTTTGAAGAAAAGGGTTTTCGTTGTGTAAGATGGACTGGAGCTGGTTAAAATGAAAGTTAATCTTCATTGTAGAAATTTTGATCAGAACGTTAAGGATGCAATTTATGGTATGACTGCTTATGGTCTAGCTAAATTGCTTCCTAATCGTAAAAGACTTTTAGACAATGTAGAAATAGATGTACATATGAGGCGTCATACTGATGGCGGTGAAGCAAGAATTAAACCCGGTACTAATGTCTACAGACCAAGGAAGTTTCAAATTATTCTCGACCATCGTAAGATGAATGAAGATGAATATGGTCGTAGAAGAGGCGGAGATGAATGGGTTCATCAAATTCTTGAAACTTTGGCTCATGAATTAGTACACATTAAACAATATCTTGTTGGAGAATTAACCTGGAGATCGGGTAAATTACTTTGGAAAAACATAAACTATTCTCCAGAAGATTTAACAGAATATTATGAACTACCATATGAAATAGAAGCACATGGTAGACAACGTGGTTTGTTTTTAGCATTTATTTCAGTTTGGGATGATTTTGTAAAACAAGAAATGGAGAAAGTATGAGTTTTGAACAAAGATTAGTAGAACATATTTATAAAGACCTTCTTCAAGAAGGATATGGAGAAATAGAAGCAAGAAATCTTGCATATAGAATTCTTGAAGGAAAGGATTAATATGAATGTTACTGATGAAGTTTTTCGTTTTTCGTTTACTGGTGAAGAAGAAAAAATAATTTTTCAAATGAATCGTGGATCTACTTTACCAGACCTTTTGAAAAACTTTAAACATTTTTTAAATGCTTCTGGATTTGAATATGTAAAAGTAATAGAAGCAAAAGATGATTCAGGAAATTATTTTACATCAGATGAAGATGGTATGTATATTGATTCTGATGAAGATTCTGATGAAGATTCTGATGAATCTGATCTTCCATTTTAATTATGGGGAGACCGAGCAAGTGGCGAGCCCAACAGGCTGTAAACCTGCCGTCTAACGACTGTGATGGTTCGACTCCATCTCTCCCCACCAGATGTTGACGGTAGCTCAATTGGTAGAGCATTAGATTGTGATTCTGATGGTTGTGAGTTCGATTCTCATCCGTCAACCCAATAAAAATGAAATATGGGAACAGGAATAATAGAAGCATGGTTATGGAAAAATATAATTTATATTCTATGGATCAATGCTGTTATACAACATTGGGGGCAACCCCACGGATTTTAACGATTAGCTAACCACTTGTACGAGTGAGTTGACCAGCTACTGCGCTCCTTGTGATGCGTGAACATGCCAGACGGAACTCGAGGATACAGGTGCTATGAGGGGTATGGGGAGCGTGGAATAAGCTCAGAGCTACGCATAAGCCTGCCCCTTGCTATTTTAATGGTCCCATCGTTCAGTTAGGCCTAGGACTCAGGATTGTCAATCCTGCAACATGGGTTCAAATCCCATTGGGACCGCCACGGAAGATCCACTGCCAATGACCATACAGGTTCGAATACTGTCGGACACTCCATTTTTCAATTATAGTGTGAAGATGTGTGTAGGGGTAGTAGGGGGAGGTGAGCTTATGTACGGTATGAATTTCGATATCATAAAACATATCTGTTTTCATATTTGTTAATAGGTTTAGATAAATTGTTTGATCATCGAAGATCATATATTCAAGATAAATTATTTTTTTGCGGTTGTGAATTTGGAATTGTTCAATCACAGCAGAATTTATTTGATTGAAGTAATCAAATGCTTCTTGAATTATTTCTTCAGACTCCTCATGGCTTTGACCGACATGTAACTGAATAAGAAGTTTTTGATTTGATTGAAGCTCTCCATGCTTATTGAATATGGATTTGTTTAATACTTTTTGTGCGAATCCTGTAAGAAATGCTTCAATTTTCATATCTATTACAAAGATGTCATTCCATTTTATAGAATCAAATGTTAAATACGGTCCATCAAAAGTTTCTTGACAAGATTTTGTCAGTTTAGAATTTGGTCCTACGGTGAGGAGGTAATTCGGTGGTGATGGGTATGGATGAGAGAAATGAAATTCTATACTTTCTTTGAACGACATATTTTTATAGCCGACAGTTGAGTTTTGTATGTATGCGGGTTTATCCATAATTATAATATTTATTATGAAAGGAACAAAATGAAATATATTATTCCGATTTTACTTTTAGTTTTATCTGGTTGTGCAAACAATGAAGAATATGCAACTAGTTCAGGTTCTGCAGAGGTTTCAACTTCTCCATTCATAACTTCACCTGGAACAAAATTTTCTACACCACAAACTGCAACTAAAGAATCAAAAGAATTGTGGAAAACAGAATGTTATGTTGATTCAGATAATTATTCTAATCATTTTCAATTTACATATGTAGATAATAGTATATTTGTAAGAGAAGAACAACATTCTGATGCAAATTGTCTTACTGATTATGCCCTACAGGAAGAAACACATACGTATAATTTAATAAGCGAAAAGAATAGATTTTTAATAACAATTGGTTCTATCACAAAAAGAACACCTCAATCTGTTTTATCAACAAATTCTTATAATTCTGACAATAATTGTGATTATGATGACTGGAAACTGAATATTGCAAAAGATTGTACTAATGAAAAAGCAGGAGATGTTGTTTATTGTTTTTATCAACTTAATGAAAATATTTTATACTTAGCATGTGATTCAACAGCATATCCAACAAGTGCAGATTCTACTAATATGATTTTTACCAAACAATAATTGGTAATTACCAATTATTGTCTTGACACTCCACCCCCTGTTTGATATAATATAAGTGAAGGTTGGGAATTCCTCCCGATCATTAACCCCCCTAATAAATTTTTATTATGAGCATGTACGCAAATAAAGATAAGTATGAAAGTGGTGATGTTGCCCGTATTATTTGGGAACAATTGGGTGGAAACAAGTTTCGAATGATGACAGGAGCTAAGAATTTATTGAATCTTGGTGATGGTCTTGCAATGAAACTTGGTAGAAACAGTTCAAATTCCAATTATTTAAGAATTACACTAAATTCAATGGATACTTACGATATGATGTTTGCAAAACTTACTAAAAAAGGTGAGTTAAAATCTGTAAGTGAATATAAAAACGTGTATAATGATCTGATGAGAGGAACATTCACCGCTCATACAGGAATGCATACTTCATTATTTTAGGAGAAATTATGGTGTGGCTTGAAGAAAGTGTAACTTTGGTATTATTGTTTGGTGTAGGATATTTGTTTATCCTTTTTATGATTGCCTTAATGTAGGAGGAGATATAGTGAAAAATAAAGAAACGTACTTTGTAGCAAGATTGTTCAAGAAAGGAGAATTTCTTTCTTCTGAAATATTTGCGTCACTTGAAGAGGCAAGAATTTGGGCAATGAAAGAATCTAAAAAATTAATATCACATATTGAAATGTTAAGAATGACCAATGTTGGTGATATTGTTGTCGAAATCGACAAACATTTTTTTGGTTATGAAATTTCATCAGAAGAACTTTTAAAAAATAGCGTGAGGGTAGTATGATAAAATATATTGCAGTTGCTATAATAGCGTATATGATTTATGCCGGAGCATTTAGTGTTAGTTTTTCTGGTGAAGAGGTTGGCGTTGGATTTAATCCTAGAGAAATTACTAATAGGTTTGTATCTGATGTTTCGAATTTAATTGAATAACTGAAGAAAACCAATTTTTATCTTGACACTATGGCGTGGTTTTGAGATAATATAAGTGAAGGTTGGGAATTCCTCTCGATCATTAACCCCTTTGAGATATAAATTATGGCTATGAGTCGTGTGCATTGTGAAAAAGTTTTAGAGAGAGCCCATTTGATGGGCATGGATGCTGGTCGTAGAGTCGGTGTTACTCCGATGGTAGTCGGAACTCCTACAGAGTTGATGGGTAATGAAATTGATTATTCCAAAAAAACTTATGTTGTTGAAGGTGGAGTTTGTGGATTTGCTGGAGTAGTTATTAATCCTGCCCGCGGAAAATTTGTTTCCTATCTTAAAAGTATTGGAAAAGGTAATAAGCATTATTATGGTGGATGGTATGTTTCTGTCCGAGAGTTTGGACAGTCTCTTGCTCGTAAAGAGGCTTATGCAGAGGCATTTGCCGATGTTTTGAAAGAAGTTGGAATGAGAGTTTATGTAGATTCGAGGATGGACTAATGGAAATGAAAGATAAAATTGATTTAAGTTTAAACAGGAGTTTAGAAGAACTGATTGCTTCTTATTGGGAAGCAGTAAATGGTGAAATAGATAACACACAATGGGGTTCATTCTATGCATTAGAAAGTTACCTTTGTGATATGGGGGCATTATGAGTACGAATAGTTTAGTAGCATATATGAACAAGGATTGGGAAGTTACTTCATCCTACGTGCATTATGACGGTTATACAACTGGTGTTGGTGAACAATTGCTAGAAAATTATAATTCTAAAGAAAAAGCATTTGAATTAGCTACAACTTTGGGTTATGCATCAGGTTTGAGTGAAACAGTTAAAAAGTCTCATGAGGATCGTGCAAATACAGATGAACCAATAGCTTATGAAAATTATCTTGATTTTGAAGAGTATATTCGGGAAAGTTCTTATCTTGAATATGTTTATGTCTGGGTAGAGACTGAAGGAAAATGGCAAGTTGCTACTTGGGAAACCACTAAATTAAGTACTTTGTCTGAAGAAGGTTATGAATTCCGATATGATTGGAATGGTTTTGAAGATTTAGCTCCTGTTTTTGTTCGTGAAGGTATCGAGACTGTAAAGCGAATGAGAAAACTCGCAGAAGAAGGATCAGAGAGTGATTATGCGACAGGTGCGGATGAACTTGAAAATACAATTTTAAAATATGCGATTGACGAAGATGTTTAGAAAAAATATTATTCGTGAAATGTTTATCTGGTTTACTTTGCTTTTGATAGTAAGTTATATTGCAAGCAGAATAAGTGTTGATTATTATTATTTTGTACATCATAGCTTTGTTCTGGTTTGTAGAGCCTTGGAACTTCCAGATTTTGTTTGGCATTTTTTTGATAAATATCTTTTCGAAGGCCAATTATAATATTCCCCGATAGCTCAGTTGGTAGAGCAAATGACTGTTAATCATTGGGTCACTGGTTCGAATCCGGTTCGGGGAGCCACTACCATAAATACTTGATAGAGAATTTATTATGTTTGTGAAAATGGGATCCGTTGCTAGAAAAAATCGGGCCTTTCATATACGCATTGACAATCATGATGTTTGGAATTTGGATAATACTCTTGCTAATATTATTCATCCTGCTCTTATTCGTTTACGGGAACGTGTACCACATTTTGGTTATCCTACTCCTTATGACGAAACAGAAGCATATCCTGAGTTTTCTTCTCAGGGATCATTTGAAGAAATTTTAGATCGTGAAGCAGAGAGTAAGTATTACGAAAATCTCTGGATGGAAAAACTTCAGAAAATGATTAATGCGTTTGAAATGATTATTGATAAAGATGAAGACTATGATAAAATTGCCCACCATGTAGATCATGAAAATGAAAGAAATGAATGGTGGAATAAAATTGAAGAAGGTCTAAATCTTTTCGCAAAGCATTATCACGGTCTTTGGGATTAGAAAAATTTAAAATCCGAAAGAAGGGATATATGTTTTTAATTAAATATTGTGGTTCCTGAAATTATAGACCACAAGCAGAAGGTCTTTCTGCACAAATTAATCAACATTTACCTGATACTTGTGAGACTGAAGAGGGATCAAGAGGACAGTTTGATTTATATTTAAATGGAGAATTATTTTTAAGTAAAGATGTATTACAGAAATTTTTTACTTTTGAAGATGTACAACTCAAGTTAAAAGAAAGTGGACTTGGGTCTCAACTGGAAAATTTGCGCTAAATGGTTGCTTTTTTTCTAATTTATTGCTATAATAATATATTATAAATAAATATGCCTAAAAAATATAAAAAGAAATTTAAGATATCAAGAGATGATCTAAATATAAAAATTGATGAGTATTTAGAGAACGGTGGTAAGATTACAAAATTAGAATGTATTATACCAGAGGGAAGACGAACTGTACTACAAGAAAGTCAGATAAGAAGCGATAATGTTCCTGTAATTAATCAAGATTATTTTACCAAAGCACCAGCAGAAAAGGAAGCTAAGTGAAAGTGTTTATTTATCGCATTCCGATATTATTGATGTTTTTTATAACACTTACTCTTTCATTTTTAAAATTAACTGATAAAATTAGTTGGAGTTGGAATGATGTTTTTCTTCCACTTCAACTTTTTGTTATTTTAGGTATAGTTCTTGCAATTTTATTTGTATGTATAGATAGAATAAAAAATAAATAATAGAACAGGTTTCAAAGATGGCGCAGGGAGGTCTGAATGGACTAATGGATCTGCACCCCCACCATTCAGGCCGCGCCCCACTATATCGTTTTTTCAGGAGCAAATAATGTTGGGAATTCCAACGACAAGAATAGAATTATTCTTTAGACCGGATCAAGATTGTCTTTTAGCTCTTGAGCCTGATGGAACGTTTCATGAATTTGATGTTAAAATGTTGAGAGAAGCAAAGGAATTATTTTCACGTTATCATGAAGCACATTTTCATGAAGAAGATAATTTGGATGAATTTCATGAGTTTTGTGGAAGAATGCAGGAGGAAAGTCCAGAAGTTTCGGGTGTTATGTCTCCATATCTAAATTAAAGGATGTAGATGGTAAATTTTTTTGAATCAATAAAGAATAATTTTGTAAAAAGAGTTAGAGATGATGAAGAGTTAGAACGAAATAAAAAATATGAAGTAAGATGGATTTGGTATCATACAATTTTAGCACTAGAATTGTTAACAACTAATGTTTTATTAATATGGATATTGATTAAAATATATGACTTACACACTTAGTATCCTGAAGGATCTAAATGATTGAAAAATTGGCTCATAATCATGAATATGTTTTTGAGATTTTATATCATTTCAATTGTGGAAATAAAAAATGTGGAAAGTGGTGGAGTTATGCAAAAACTCCTAATAATAAAGATGAAGTATACAAACAGAAAGTAGAAGCTATGTATTGTCCGCATTGTGGAATAAAGGGCTCTCTAAAAATAAAGGAAAAATTTTTAAAAGATATTTAAGGAATACATGAAAGAAATGCTATTATTAATTTTTATAATGATGGCGACATGGATGGTTGTTAGTTGCACAACTACACAAGAAGGGTGTTATGGATTTTGGGAAGATAATCGAATGGGTATGAAAAGAGGAACAATTTCTTGGAAAAATGCTGACTATAAGAGGCCCTATAGACAATGTGTGGAAAAAGAAGCTCCACATAAAGATTTAGAAAAGAGGCCCTACGGATGAAAACGACATTACTAATTTTGGTAATGTTATTTTTGAGTAGTTGTTCAACAACAAAGAGCAACAATTGGCCAAGTGGAATGACACCATTTTTTGCAGAGTGTCAAAGTGATATGAAGGTATATACCGATAGGGCATATATTAAAAGGAAACGACTACCCTGCAGAGGTGGTTGGAAATTTTATGATAGAGGTGATCCAGTTTTAAATAATTAAAGGAGATAAAATGTTTAATCAATCAGAAATATTTTTTTGGATTCTCGTGTTAACTTTTGGAATAATGTTAGCATGGCAATTACGATTGGAAGCATGATTATGAATATCTGGGTAGAATATTTTGTTGCTAATAAAAGCGTATTAAATAATCATGCTCAAATGAGAGAAAATATTAAATTTGTTGAACCTGAACCAGAATTTATATATAAAAGATTTTGTCAATCAAGAGAAGCCGCTATTACCTTTGCTAAATCAATGGAAAAACGGGGATATCATACTTCTATAAAAACGGATGGTTCACATCTGGTATAAAGAAACAACACAAAAACAAATTATCAAACTTTCACATGAAAAAGATTTTTATATCGAAACTGTATTAACGTATAAAACAAAAGATGGTTATACAGGACACACAGTAAAAATTAGATCAAAGGGGAAAAATGACAAAAAATAAACGTGAAAGACAACGGGGGGCAATTAAAAGACTTGAAAATACCCTTAAAATGCATGAAGCGAATGCAGAATTAACAGTTGCTATTATGAAGGAGAAAGCACTTTCTACCGGCTCTAAGGACAAAGTAGAGTCTATTAGAAAGAAAAAGATTGAACGAGTAAAGAAAACAATCGAAAACACTAAAAAAAGAATGTTATAAATATAGAACATACGATTGAATAATTAATTTAATAATGAAATCGTTAACAAACGGAGAATTACATGTTAAAAAAGGGTTATGCTTTTTTGATGGTAATTGCCGCAACAATACTGATACCCGGAGTTGTAGGAGTACCACTTGGAAAGTCAAGCGCAAATGCATATAGAGTCATTCCACAACTACCATCAGTTTCAACAATATCAATAGTCAAAACACAATCTGTAAAAAATCCTAACTTAGGTTTAATCGTGCAAAACAAAGAACAAGTTACGTGTTTGGCTAAAAATATTTACTTTGAAGCGGCAACCCAATCGACTGCAGGAAAACTAGCAGTTGCTTTTGTAACAAAAAATAGAGTAGATTCACACCACTTTCCTAATTCATTTTGTGATGTAATATATGAAGGGCTCCATTGGTCTTCAGGACATCCAAAAAGAGATCGATGCCAATTTTCATGGTATTGTGATGGAATGGGTGATGTTCCAAGAGAAGGAAATGGATGGAGAAACTCACAATCGATAGCTAAATGGTTTTATGATCATAAAGATAGACTTATGGATATAACAGATGGCGCAACGCATTATCATGCTAATTGGATGGAAAAATATCCTCACTGGTCAAAGCAATATCGAAAAAATGTAACAATTGATGATCATATTTTTTATAAACGTAGTTATAATTTTTAGAAAGTGAATTATGATAGATAATGCAGATGTGAAAATACCTCAGCATGAAGAAGGAAATCTTGCGGAGAATTCTTTAGGAGGAACAGAACTTCTTTCAATGGAATTATTCCGCAGATTACCTAAGGAATATAAAGACAAATTTCAATTTGTGATTTCAAGAGTCCATTCTATAGAAGAAAATAAACGTAGACTTTTTTGGATTCATGATCTTGCACAAGATCCTGCATATAATATTCTTAAAACTCAATTAGACCTTTTTAATAAATTGATTTTTGTTAGTCATTGGCAACAACAGCAATTTAATACATTATTGAATATACCATATGATCGTGGAACAGTTATTAAAAATGCTATAGATCCTATTCCAAAACACGAAGAAACTGAAACAAAGGATCTTCAATTAATATATGCTTCAACACCTCAGCGAGGTCTTGATGTTCTTGTGAATTCTTTAAATTTAATAGATAGAAGTGATTTTCATTTACATATTTTTTCTAGCTATAAATTATATGGTTGGGAAAAAAATGATGAGCCATATAAGCCTTTATTTGAAATGTGTGAAAAAGATCCAAGAGTAACTTATTATGGTGCGGTTCCTTATGATGAATTAAGGGAACATTGGAAAAATATGCATATATTAGCATATCCATCTACTTGGCTAGAAACTTCATGTAGAGTAGCCATGGAAGCAATGTCGGCCCGTTGTGCTATTGTTACTTCTAATTATGGTGCTTTACCCGAAACATGTGGCGATTTTGCTTATATGTACAATTATACAGAGGATAAAAATAAGCATGTTGAAAGATTTGCTGATACTCTTGAAGATGTTATGGATTCATATTGGACAAAAGATGTTCAAAAAAATCTTGACAATGCATTAGAATATTCACATACTCATTATAGTTGGGATAAACGTATCAATCAATGGATTGATTTTCTTGATAACCTATCATATGAACTTGATTATGCCGAAGAAGAAGTTAAAAAAAATATCACGATTAACAAGAAAGCCTAAACAAATTATTGGTTCGGGAAGAACCTTTGATGAACAGAAGATGGGTTCTGAACCGATCTTTGATGAAACTTCTACTCCAACTGATATCATGCATGGATTGAATTGGTATAGTCATTTTCATGAAGCAGATCAATCTAAAAAATGGATGCTGGAATACATGAAACATTCTGGATATAGTAAAGAAGATATTCAGAAAGTAAGATCCTTTCCATGGGGAAAAGGTGGACTTCTTGTTGATGGACCAAACGTTGTTCATTTGAAGGGAGGAGGTTTTCTTGCTAGAATGATTATGAGAGGATATGAACATTTTCCCAAAGAGTATGTAGAGAAAATTAGTTACCTTATTGACTACAGTAAGAAAAGAGGCGAACTTGTTTCAAAAGAAAAATCTGCTGAAAAAGAAATTAACGGAAATGATAAGCCATCTATACAAGATCATATAAAAGAACAAGTCTCTTTATATGCTTCTGAAATAGAAGAATCTATAGATGATTTCTTTGATAATGACTATAAGCCAACTATAAGCGTATATGATTGGTTGGTTAGTAAACAAGTTAAAGGATTAATCGCAAAAAAGATAGCAAAAGAATTTGAACCTTATATAGAAGAAATAAGATTAATTCCGACAGATGAAGATTTAGCAGAAGCATTTGCTCATATGAAGAAGAAGCAACTTGCTAGTTATGAGAATTATATACAAACAATTATTGATGATTGCGAAAGATACTCTGCTAATTTTAGTAAGCAACAAAGAAAACCACGAAAGAAAAAACCTGTTTCAGTTTCGAAACAAATTGCTAAATTAAATTACAAAAAACAAGATAACGAATATAAAATAGCATCTATCAATCCATCTGAGATTGTTGGTGCTGATCGATTGTATATATTTAATTCAAAGTATCGTAAACTTGGTGTGTATCAAGCAGAAGGTCATGCAGGACTATCTGTAAAAGGAAGTACTCTCCGAGGATTTGATACATCACTTTCTAAATGTAAAAAAGTAAGAAAGCCAGAAGAAGTATTGACAAAAATGCTTTCTGGTGGTAAAATTGCTATTAAAAGACAATATGAATCTATTAATTCTAAAGAAAAGGATTTAACGGGTCGTATTAATAATGAAACTATACTGCTTAAAGTTGTAAAATGATATTACTTGATTATTCACAAATCGTTATTGCAAATGTAATGATGAATAAGAAATCAATGTCTGAAGATTTTGTTAGACATGCGGTTTTAAATACCATAAGAATGTATCATCATAAATTTAGTGATGAATATGGTGATCTGGTTGTTTGTTGTGATGCAAAAGACAATTGGCGAAAGGATGCATTCAAATATTATAAAGCTCAAAGAAAAACAACAAGAGATAAATCTGATTTTGATTGGGTTGAATTATACAGAATATTGCATATAGTACGAGAAGAAATAAGTGAAAACTTTCCTTATAAGGTTATATACATAGATAAAGCAGAGGCAGACGACATTATTGCTACTATTGTAATGAAACGAGAACAAAAAGCGAAAAAATTGTGGCAAGAGAATAATAATGAATCTGTTACTGGCATTGAAGAATTATTTGTTGAACAAGAACCCGTTTTAATATTATCAAGTGATAAAGATTTTGTTCAGTTACAAAAATATCCAAATGTGGATCAATATTCGCCTCTTACGAAGAAATTTCTTAATACTGATAATCCAGAAAATTTTTTAAGAGAACATATTCTTAGGGGTGATGTAAGCGATGGTGTTCCTAATTTTTTGTCTAGTGATGATACATTTGTTGTTATGGATAAAAGACAAACGCCATTATCAAAGAAAAAAGTTTCAGTTTGGTCCGAGCTTGAGCCTGATGTATTTTGTCAAGGTGAACAGTTGCGTAACTATCGTAGAAATGAAATGTTAATCGATTTAACAAACATTCCTGAATGGTTGCAAACTAATATTGTGGTTGAATATGATAGTCAACCTGAAATTGGTAGAACTAAACTTTTTAACTATTTCGTAAAACATAAACTTAAAAATTTAATGGAGCATATAAATGAATTTTAGGAGCAACTATGGCCGCTAAAATGACAAGTGAAATTTTTGCTGTAGCGAATGGATTACAGTCTGATGAGGAACGTGTTAATTATTTACGACAAAATCAAACAAAAGCAGTAAGGGAATTGTTGCGGCATAATTTTAATAAAGATATAAAGTTTTTACTTCCTAAGGGGAGACCAGATTTAACATCGACACCTGATGATATGGATTTTAAACCACAAAACAGTTATCTTCCAAATATTGGGCCTATTGATGATGGTGCCACCTTAAATTATGAAGTAAGACGATTATATTTGTTTATTGAGGGGGGACATCCAACGTTAACCAGCGCAAAGCGTGAAACTTTGTGGATCGAATTGGTTAATTCCTTAGCCCCATCTGAAGCTGATGATCTTTGGCATATGAAGGAAAAAGAACTTCAAAAAAAATATGACAAGATTACTCATCACGTGGCTTATAACTCTTTTCCGGAGTATCTTCAACAACCCGAACCCGAACCTACTAGGGATAATCAGGGCCGTTTTACAAGCACCAAAAAATCTAAAGCGAAAAAGAAAGCAAAAAAATGAAAGTATTGATGGCCTGTGCTGGCATGAATACAGAGTTAAGGCCCTTTACGGATATGATGCCAAAGTGTTTATTGCCAGTGAAGGCGAAACCGATACTGTTTCACAATCTTGAATGGTTAAAAAAATTCGATATTAGTGAAGTAGTTATTACAACAAGTTATTATCATAATCAAATTGAATTAGCATTAAAAAAATTTCAATTTGAAAATTTTAGTGAAACTAATTTTAGTATTAATGTTCATAAGCAAAAAGGTAGTGTTGGAACTGCACAATCTTTAAATCAATTAAGTTATAAATTTGATGAAGATGTTTTTTTATTTTTGCATGGTGGTAATTTATATGATTTTGATATAGAAAACTATTATAAAATCCACAAAAATAATGGGAAACCCATTTCTATCTTATCTCATATGTCTATGGGAGATAGTAAATATAAAAATTTTATTAAATATAAAAACGGCTCTGATAAAATAGAAAAGATTTCGGTTAGACCTGATTATAAAATGACTAAAGAACTTTTAGCAACATCAGGAGCGTGTTATTTAAGTCCAGCGATTTTTGATAAATTTAAAAAGAAAGATAGACATTTGTTTGATGATATCATTCCAAAACAATTAGATGATATTAATGTAATAGTAGATAATACTTCAGTTCGATTTATTAATACCCCAAGAGAATATTTGTCAATCGCAGAATCAAAAGGTATGGCTAGTATTCATAAAATGTAGAAGGATTATTATGCCAATATATGACTATAAATGTACAAAATGCGAAAAAGTCTTTGAAAAAGAATTAAAAATAGCTGACAGAAAGATTCCAACAGAATCAACATGTGTGGAACAAATTCTATATGATGAGAATCCTACTGATCATGGCTTTGAGACTTGTGGTGGTGAAATAACACAATTAGTTTCTGCTCCGGGATTTGCTTATGATAATATTGGACCAAAGAAACCAGATGCGGCCTTTAATGATAAGCTAAGAGAAATAAAGAAAGCCCATAAGTATAGTACCGTACCTATAATTGAATAGAATAATGTTTATACACGAAAATGTTCTTGGAGATTTAGAACTAAAAACTTCAAATGAAAACGGAAAAAGATGTTATGTAACTCCTGATGGTGAAAAATATCCTTCTGTTACTACTGTACTTTCAGATTATAAAAAAGAAGGTATAATCAAATGGAGAAAACGTGTTGGTGAAAAACAAGCCAATAAAATTTCCACTCAAGCATCCCGCCGCGGTACAAAAGTTCATAAACTTTGTGAAGATTATTTGAATAATGAATTGTCATTTGACGATTATACTCCTGACAATGTTGTTATGTTTAAAAGTATTCAATCTATTTTGGATGAAATAGAGTTGGTTTATGGCCAAGAACGTACATTATTTTCAAATCATTTAAGAGTGGGGGGAAGAGTTGATTGTGTTGGTGTATTTCGTGGAAAAAAACACATAATTGATTTTAAAACTTCAAGCAAACCCAAGAAAGAAGAATGGATTGATAATTATTTTATGCAGGGTTCAGCATATTCTGTTATGTGGGAAGAAATGACTGGTGTATCTATACCTTATATCGCAATAATTATTGCTGTAGCAGATGAAGTACCACAGATTTTTATTGAGCATAGAGATAATTGGATTGATAAGTTTATAGAAATCAGAAATAATTATGATAACAGTTAATTTAGATACAATTATTCTCAATCCTGAATTATTATTTCAAGCATATGAATTAAAATTTGAAAAAGATTCTATACTTCTTTATGATCTACCAGAAGGATCTAGACTTTTTCCATTAGATTCTTCTTCTTATATTGAAGGCTTACTTGAAATTAAAGATGATCCCGTGGAACGTGAAGAATTATTTGGTATTATTACCGGTTGCGATGATGATGATTCGCTTAGGTATCGTTTATTTTCTAAAATACATAAAATTTTATATAAGCATGAATATGATGTTTGGTTTTTGTGTTCAGATTTAAATATAAAAGAAAGATATTCAAAATGGTGTAAACAAATAGGAGTTAAAGAAAAATGTAAGGTATTATGTTTTCCTTTTACTGTAAGAGGTCTTGTTGATTCTCTTTACTCAAAACGGTACCCCTCTTACCTTCAAGAACATCTTGATGAATTAAAAAAAAATAAAAAAACAAAAAATTTTTGTCAATTAATATGTTCTCCTGCCACACCAAGATTAGCAACGGTTGACCGTTACTACACACATAAGAATTATGAGTATTCTTATGTTCCTCAATTTCATCACCACGGTGGTCACCTAAACCATTGGAATGTGCCTGCTTGGTTTTCAATGGGGACCTGTAATGGACAATTACTAAATATCGAAGAAAATATATTTAAAAATGGCTTTGATGCAGGAGAAGATTTTAAACTACTTAATGAATTAGAATTGGCCAAGAGTTACATTAATGAACAACATACAGGTGACAATTCAGAAAAGATGATTATCGATAACATCGAAGTAAATAAACTTATTTTTAATACCTTTCCTCCAGTGGAAAGTTTTAACTCCTGTTGTGATGTAGTATTAGAAACTTATTTGGCGGGGCCCACTTATTTTACTGAGAAAACATGGAAGCAATTTTTATATGAAAAACCTTTTATTTCTATAGGTGTAAAAGGTAGTAATCATAGTTTATTAAATTTAGGATTTGAATTATATGATGAGATTTTTGATTACAGCTTTGATTTGGAAGAAAATCCTCTAATAAGGTTAAAGGGTTTTTGGTCACAAATAGAAAAATATTTAGATTGGGAAGTATCAGCATTTAAAGAAAAACTTGAAATAATTGAACATAAACTAATACATAATAGAAAAACGTATATTGATTGGATAACACGTATAGATAAAACTATTGATAATTATACCAATCCGGATTTGAATAAATTTTATCATCTATTTAATCATGTTTATCTTTCTCAAGAACGTTCTTATAAGGAACATTTAAGTGAAAGCGATTTTAATGTTATAAAAAATATTTGTTTAGGGTTTGATTTATGAGTACGGTTGTATATCCGAATTATGATTTTACAATAAGCAGTTATTGCAATGCCGCGTGTCCTTCTTGTAAAAGATATGAAAGTAATAACAAGCCAATTGATATTCCTAACGAACCTCTACACCCAGGATTAAATCAAATTCATATGGATTTTGATATGTTTAAATTTATTATCGAAAGAGATATTGATTTATTTACAAACAAATATATAACATATGAGGGTGAATTGGGAGACCCCATGGTTCATCCACACATAAAATCTTTTATTGACCTTGGTGCGGGAATTTTTAAATCGTTAAGAGTGGTCACTAACGGTGGTATAAGAACTTCAAAATTTTTCAGAGATTTAGGAGATACGTATAAGAATTTGGAAATCATGTTTTCTATAGATGGACTACACGATGATTTAAATGGATTATATAGAAGAAAGGTGAACACTCAAAAAGCAATTGACAATATGATTGCATTTTCGGATAGTAGGTTTGGATCAAGAAGAGATCCTTCAATGGTGTCTTGGCAATATATTATTTTCGAACATAATTGGTTTGAAGTACCAGAAGTTTTAGATTTTGCAAAATTATATAATATACCTATTGTTATAAAAATAAATACTCGACCTAAATTTAGAATTAAAGAGAGACTAATACCTAGTGTTATTAACCAATATGAAAAAAATAAATTTGAATTAAGTAACCTTGTTTTGGGGAATTGATGACAACTGGTGAGTGTATATTTAATTTTGAAATCACATCATACTGTAATGCTGATTGTCCTAGTTGTTTTAGAACACTTTACAAAGAAAGTCTACCATCTACCAGACATTTAAAAATTGAAGATTTTGAATTTTTAATATTACACAATATAAAATTTTTTAAAAATAATCAACATGAAAACTTGCTTGCAAAATTTTGTGGTGAAGTAGGTGATCCTTTATTACATCCCAATATTGAACAATTAATCTGTATAGCCGAAACTGTATTTGATAACGTTGAGATTTATACGAATGGCGGTATTAGAGGTCCAAAATGGATAAAAAAAATACTTACACGATATAAAAAAACTAGTTTTGTATTTGGTATTGATGGATTAACGGATGTAACAAATCAAATATATAGAGTTAATGTAAGAACTGATATTGCATTAAAAAATATGGTTGAATCTGCAAAACATAGAATAACTAGATGGGATTATACTATATTTAATCATAATTATCATGAATTACCCGATGTGATAAAGTTTTCAAGAAAAAATGGAAGAAATATGAAATTATTGTGTAGATTTAATGGTCGAGAATTTAATAAACTTGATGATGAAAATATATTTATTTGTGAAGAATCGCTTAAAAAAAATAATATATATTATTACGTATGCAAATAAAATGTGATTTTTATAATTATAGAGCCCATCAGTGGCATCAATATGAAATAGATTTAGATTTAAATGTGTATCCATGTTGTCATTATTATACAGATTATATGGAATTTGGAAAAATTAATGAACGTATTAGTCATATAGATAATAATCTTAAAACTAATTCTTTAAATCATATTTTTTCAGAATATGATAAAGTATTAAATGAAAAAATTTGGAAGAACGAAAAGACATGTCCACCCCTTTGTATGAAAGTTTGCCAGAAAAAATAAATAACAACAAACATAATTTGCCTGAAAAGTTTAAAGATTTGGTTTATTGTATAGGATGGCATCAGAGAAATACTTGGGAAGAAGTTGAAATAGCATCGGATTTTTCTGTATATCCCTGTTGTGCTTTACATGCACAGAAACAATTAAATAAAACCTTTCAAGATAAAAAATTAGATAATTTGGATAAATACTGGAATAATTTGAAGAAATATAAATTAAAAGATATTTTAAAAATATGGAGAGAACACATTAAGCCCGAATTTTGGAAAAAAGAAGAAACCTTACCTGAATGTTGTGGAAGTTTATGCAGACTAAAAAAATAATAATTTTTGGAGATAGTTTTGCAGATCCTGAAGATAGGCAAGTTGAAAATAAACAAATAACAGCCTGGTATGAACATTTAAATCATGATTATGAAATAACAAACCATGCATTGGCTGGAACAGGTCCTCATTGGTCATTTAAAGAATATTATAATTTTATTTCTAGTGATGAGAAAAAAGAAGATTATATTTGTATTTTTTTCTTAAGCGGAGAGGACAGAATTCATTTTCCCTATGCAAATCCTGCAACAATTACACATATTAATTGGGATTTTGATAAAAAAGAAAGTTGGTGGGCAGAAAACGAAGACTTGAAGAAAGAGAAAATATATTATGAATCATTCAAATCTGAAATAGAATTTATGTTTTTAACAATGCATGATGAATTGAAATGGTCTAATTTTAAAAATTTAGGATTTCTTTACATGAATTCTTTATTATTAAATATGAAAACGATAGTGTTTTGTACTTATGGTATTAAAGTATTAAGTAGAATGGGTTCTTTTTTAGATGTTGAAAAACTTAATAGCCCAAATTTTTATACATATCCTGTTGAATTAGGACACATTTCTCAGGAAGAATGTATTGATGTAGAGAGGTTTAGAGAACAGAGTTATGATTTTGTGGATCTTAGAAGAAATCATCTTTCACAAGAAAATCATACAATTTTATATGAGAATATAAAAAAATTTATTAATAATGATTATAATCCATCACCTTTCACTAAGGAGATGGATCATTCAGCAAGTTTTGGTAAAACACGGAATACTAAGACTGGAAAATTTATTTACGAATAGAACAGGGAGAGACAAATGATTAAAACAATAGAATATAATACTAAAAAATATAATTTTGCTAAAATTTTTCAAGAATATTTTGAAGAAGATTTAACTAAATTACATAAAAAGATTCATTTTGAACGTGAGTTTTCTGATATGACTGGAGGAACTGAAGAGTTTGAAGTGGTTTCGAAGACATATACGAATGTTATTAAGACTTCTAGTTTTAATAAGCTATGGATTGAATTCATTAAAGAAGTTATTAAGCCATATTTTGATAATAAGGGCATCTATATTCAAAAACTTCCTTCTTTTAGAATATTTCCTGCAGGATATTCTATAAAGTATGTTGAAAAGACAACCGATGGATATAATAAGCATTTAGAGGATTCTCCTCCTTATTATCATCCTACATTCGAAAGTAATTTTTGGATACCGTTGATAGAATGTAATTATTTAAATGATTTTTATTATCAAGATGAAAATGATTCATATCGAAGAGCAGATATACGTGTGAATGAACTGTTGGTTTTTAGTGGTGATGTGATACATGGAAATCATGTACATAATAAATCTTCTCATACTAGATGTTCGTTGGACTTTAAGGGTTTAGCAGTAGAGGATTATGATGAAACTATGTTAAGTGATAAAATAATTTTAAAGAGGGGTCAAGAATTTAAACAAAATGATTGGTATAGTACAAAACATTATTATATGGAGATGTAGTGATAATTAATTCACATAATAGTTGGGATTCTCTTGAAGAAATAATTGTAGGACGTGCAGATTTTGCACGTATTCCCCCATTAGATTCTTCAATGAAAAATTTCATGTATGCTCATTTGTCAAAAGATGAAATAAAAAAACATGTTGGACCATATAATCAAAATATTCTTGAAGAAGCAAAAGAGGATCTTGATATTTTATCTGAAGTATTGGAAGATTGTGGAGTTATAGTTCATCGACCAGAGAGACAGTTTTCCCATCTTCAAATACAGACTCCAAAATGGAGAACTACTGGTTGGCATAATTATTGTCCCAGAGATATTTTTTTGGTTTTGGGAAATAATATTGTTGAAGTTCCTAGCGTGATGAGAAGTAGAATATTTGAAACTTGGTCTTATAATAAAATTCTGCAAAGAGCGTTTGATGATGGAGCGAAATGGTTTTCTGCACCAAAACAAATTATTGAAAACAATAGTTTCGATTTTTCAGATTTGTCAAAATCAACATTAATGAATAATGAGATTCTTTTTGATGCTCCTAATGTAATAAGAATTAATAATGATTTGATTTTTCAAATAAGTAATAGTGGAAATGAAAAAGGTGCTGAGTGGTTACAAAGAATGTTTCCTGAATATAATGTTCACATTGAACGTGATGCATATTCTGGCGCACATTTTGATAGTACAATAATTCCTTTAAGAGAGGGACTTGTATTATTAAATGGATTAAGATGTAATCAAGATAATTATCCTAAATTTTTTAAGAACTGGGAAAAAATATTTTTTACTGATATAGTTACAACTGATGCTGAAGATTCTGGAATATCAAGCGATTCAATTGGATTAAATTTATTAAGCATTAATCCTAATTTAGTTATTGTTGATGAAAATCAAAAACCATTAATAAAAATTTTAGAACAATACAAAATAGAAAGTATACCCTTGTCTATGAAACACGCTAGAACATTAGGAGGAGGCTTTCATTGTGTTACATTAGACCTAAGAAGAGTATAGATCATTCAAAAATTAATGATCAATACTTAGTTGAGAATAAATTAGGATTTATCTATGATTGATATATTTGTTACTGCAAATGGAAAGTTAAAGGCTGAATTTACAGCCGGTCCATATTTTATAGTTTAAAAAATGAAACATAAGATAGCATTTCTTGAACTTTCTCACATTTTCACAAATCAAGTAAAATTACCATATTCTACGGGATGTGTTTGGAGCTATTGTAGAACAGATGAAGAAATTACAAATAATTATGATTTTGATGTTCATGATTGGCATTATATACTTGACGGGAAGTTTAATGTTTCATCCACAGCTAGGAAACTTGCTGAGTGTGATATAGTAGGCGTTTCTTATTTCGTATGGAATACTCATACAAGTGACAGGATTTGTGATGAAGTTAAAAGATTTAATCCTGATTGTAAAATAATATATGGAGGATTAGGTACACCTAAGTATGGTAGATGTCAAGAATTTTTGAATGATCGGCCATATATTGATGCTATTGTACATAATGAAGGAGAAAAGGTTTTCGCAAATCTTTTAAAAAATGATGATTGGTCTACAGTTAATGGTATTACAACTCATTCTTTTCAAACTCCTCTTGAAAATAGAATAAAAAATATTTCTGAAATGCCTAGTCCATATCTTGATGGCCTCTTTGATAAATTAGTTGCTATCAGAGATCATGATTATAAATGGGAAAGTTTAATTGAACTTGAACGAGGGTGTCCATATACTTGTACTTTTTGTGAAGTTGGAGATAGACATTGGACTAAAGTTATTAAACAAGATTATGACAAGATGGTTAAAGAAATAAATTGGATTTCAGATCATAAAATTGATTATCTACATTTAATCGACAATAATTTTGGAATGTATAAAGAACATAAAATTATATCAGATTTATTGATTGATAAATTAGAAACAAAAGGTTATCCAAATGCATTAAATATTACTTGGGCGAAACATAAAAAACCTTATCTTTTTGATATTGCCGAAGATTTGTGGAAAGTAGGATTAAATAAAAGTGTAACTCTTGCCTTACAGTCCACTAATTCTTCTACTCTTAAAGCAGTTGAACGAGCAAATGAAAATACAAATTTGGAACAGGTTATAGCTTATTTAAAAAAGAAAGGAATGCCTGCGTATATTGAGACTATTTTAGGATTACCAGAAGAGACTTTAAGTAGTTTTAAAGAAGGATTATATAGATTGATTGATGATATAGGATATCATAATTATATTGGAATTTATACTATGGTAGCGTTACCAAATACACCATTTGGTGATCCCGAATATTTAAAAAAATATGGAGTAAAGATAGTTAAAACTGCTCCTTGTTTTTTTCATCATGAACATCCTCCAGAAAAACTTATGGAAGATACTAATGATGTTGTTGTTGGTTCAAACGTTATGTCTTATGATGATTATTTAAAAGCATGTGGTTGGAAATGGTATATGATATCTGTTCATTTTCTTGGTTGGTTAAGAATTCTTGCAATTGATTTAAAGAAAAAATATAATATTATTCATAGACAATTTTATAATGATTTGTTTAATTGGTTTATAGAAAACCCCTCTACTTTATTGTACAAAGAATATCATGAGACAATGGGTTTATTAGATAATGTGTTTAAAAATAAAATACCTTGGGGAAGAGAAGTAGAAGGAGCTTCTGATATTTATTGGGAGTATGAAGAAGCAACCGGTATTCATATTGCAAAAGAGAAAAAAAGATTTTATAATGAAATCGGTGATTTTTTGGATAATACATATAATAGTAGATATCCTAAATTAGTAAAAAAACAAGCAAATAAAATGCTCGATCCGTTTCTTGTATATGATGGAAATTTAGAAAAATATGCAAGAGAATGTTTGTGGTGGGGCAGAAGAGCGGAGAGGTTTTTTGTATGAAATATTATAACAACTTTTTAAAAGATAATCTGGATCTTTTGTTACAAAGTGAGTTAAAGACTATTAAAGATTGGAAAAGTTTTAATCGTAATAATAGTCATATGCTAGAATATTATGATGGAAGTAGATTTATTAATAGAATAAGACAATATTTACATTCAAAAGAATGTATTGAATGGGTTGAAAATGAATTAGGTGTTGAGGGTTTGGTTGTTGATGTTCAAGGTACGGGTGAAGGAGCATCATTAATGAAACAAGATGATATGCTTGATGCACATATAGATTTTAATTGGAATAATAGAATTAAAATGCATCGTGCAGTTAATTTATTAATTTATGTTGGAGAATGTGAAGGAGGAGAATATTATGTATTAGATCCTGATCAAAATGAAATATTTTGTAAAGAACCCAAACACAATTCTGCAATATTAATAGAACATAGTGAAACTATATCTCATGGAGTAAAACCTGTAATAGAAGGTGAACGATATGCGATTAGACAATTTTATTATAGAGGTTATGCTAGTGGTCAAAAAGATAATTATTATGATTCTTGTGATAAACCACATCAATCATTATATTGGTATAATCCTGAAAAAAAATGGTATAATCCTGAAAAACAAATGCCAACAAACTCGCAATGTGGAACTACGTAACAACATTTGAAAATACAATTAAAGAAATTATTGGGGCTCCTTATGGCATTGCCACAGACTGTTGTACTCATGCAATTTTTATTTCTCTTTTATGGCAAAAAGAACAACATGGCTTGAAAAAAGTTGGGCTTCCTAGTCAAACTTATATTAGTGTGCCACAGACATGCAGACATTTAGGATTGAAAATTTATTATTATGATGAGGCTTGGGAAGGATCATATAATATATTTGGATCCATGACAGTTGATTCTGCTTGTCATTTTTCAGAAAAAACATATATTAAAGAAAATTATCATTGTCTGAGTTTTCATCATCGCAAAACTTTATCTACAATACGAGGTGGTATGATTTTGACGGATGACAAAGAGTTTGAAGAATGGGCAAGACTTATGATATATGATGGTCGTGATAAAAATAAAATGATAAAAGATGATAAACCAACTTTGTGTGGATATCATTATTATATGCCGCCTGAAACAGCAATTATAGGTTTAGAAAACTTACGTAAATTAAAAGGAACTAAACATGAACCAATTGCAACTAATAAAAATTATGATGATGTGAGCCACATATGATAAAATGGGGAACAACATTTGGTTCTCATGATGGAGCATTAGCAGTTTTTGTAGATGATGAACTTGTATTTGCTTCTGATGCAGAACGGTGGTCAAGAAAAAAGAATGATCCTATCATTCCAGGTAGATTGATAGAATTTGCAGAGAATAAATGGGGCGTTCCTGAAATAGTATATTTTTATGAAGACTTTGATCTTAAAGAGAAACGAAGAAAATTTGCAGGACAGAAACCCCTTGATGAATTGTTTTTTAAATATCCCATTACATATTGTAATCATCATGAATCTCATGCTCGATATGGATATTACACTTCTCCTTTTATAGATTGTACAGTTTTAGTAATAGATGCCATTGGTGAGTGGAATACAATGACTCAATGGAAAGTAAAAGATGATGATTTTACATTAATTAAAAAATGGGATTATCCTAAATCACTTGGTTTGTTTTATTCCGCAATGACTCAGAGGGCTGGTTGGAAGCCAAATGAAGAAGAATATATTTTGATGGGAGCATCAGCAGTTGTAAAAGACTATAATATACATGATTATCAATATATTAAATCAATGTGGGATGTTGGTGAAAATTTTCATCAAGGAATAGATATAGTGGGAAATATTGATACGTTTGAGATAGCCGCTATTGCACAAGACATATATGAAGAAGAGTTTCAAAAAATTATAGCTGAAATTGATGATGAAAATCTTGTTTTTGTTGGAGGATGTGCTTTAAACGTATCTGCAAATCGTTTTCTCACAAAATATAACACATTCATACCGTGCAATCCAGGTGATGGTGGGTCTGCTATTGGATGTGTATTGAATCATAAAATTGAATCAAATGCATATCTTGGCTACGAAATTGCAGGAAAATATCCTGTCACAGAGATTATTAAAGAATTGAAAGAAACGGGAATAGCTGGTGTAGCAAAAGGAAAAGCAGAATTTGGTCCGAGAGCATTAGGTAATAGGTCTTTGCTTGCTGATCCATCGATTCTTGACATGAAAGATAGAGTAAATAAAGTAAAAGGTCGAGAAGAATTTAGGCCGTTTGCGCCAATGATTCTGAAAGAAGATGTGAATAGTTATTTTGAAGAAGGCATTCCATCACCATTTATGAATACTGTTAGAAAGGCGAAACCTTTAACTCAGCATAAATATCCGTGTATAGTCCATTTAGATGGTACATCTAGAGTTCAAGAAGTGACAGAAGACCCCCATAGAACATTGCTTGAAGAATGGAAAAAAGAAACAGGTTGTCCAATGTTATTGAATACTTCTTTAAATATTAAGGGAGAACCTATAATAAATACTGAATTAGATGCTAAAAATTTTGAAACTAAAACGAAAATAGTTGTTTTGTAAGGAGAATGAAGATATGGCTTATTTAAACTTAAAAATAGAACATGTTGCCGTAAATATTAGTCCTAACTTTCAAGAAGAATTGGATGCTTTGGAAACATCCCTTGTTGCGTGGGACGATTTATTATCTTTTAAAGATAGTCATTATATTGGTAGTGATAATGTTGGTAACGATATTATTACTTTACTAGATACTACAATAAAAGCTGAACTAATGACGGCTGTTGAGTGTTATATTGATGATACGACATTTGTTAGAGCAGATTTTACTGACAACTCTACATTAAATGAAGTTAAATCGTTAATAGATACTACAACTGGATGGGATGTTGTCCGCTTTTCTTATGTTGATGATGCGGCATGGACTAGTGCCCAATCCACCGCCGGCGACACGCCTATGACAGAATGGACGAATCCAGTACTTGAATAAGAGAAATATTATGATCAGAATAGAGATTGACCGTATCAAATATCATACTATTCAAGATTTATTATTAGATTATGATTTTATAAAGTATCCCACCTTAAAACAAATTATTTTTTTAGATTTGAATGAAGCTGGTCATTATTATCCCTACTCCACTACTCAATTATGGAAATTTAATAGTCTATATCACATCTATAAAAATCTTCACATAAAAAATTATAAGAATACTTATTTTTATAATAATGATATTAATTTAGAACACAATCATAATCAAGTAAAAAAATTAATGCAAGTAAATGGAAGCATTAATGTTAAAAATTTTCCATGGTATACTGTTTGCAGAGGTTTTAAAAGAGGCGAATTTGTTTTTAAAGAT